>Ga0272444_10000077_pt1 | contig 128939 bp, 128 predicted proteins | sample SSMForm13_FD_201033 | JGI IMG/M metagenome (GOLD analysis project Ga0272444, IMG submission 201033) | Marine sediment archaeal communities from Little Sippewissett salt marsh, Falmouth, MA, United States - SSM-Form-13 | ecosystem: Environmental > Aquatic > Marine > Wetlands > Sediment ...
GTTAAATAATGTGACGATGCTTGTCAATCAAAGGGTATGAATCTTTGAAAGAAGCCGATATTTATCAGGCTATGGATGGAGAATCAGACAGGCTGGGTGATCGGAAGCTGCCCTCCACGGCGCGGTCCCTGCCGATTGCTCTGATCAGGGCGCGCGAAAAGGTCATGGGCCCGATCCGCGACATGCTGTCGAAATCAGGTCTCACCGAACAGCAATGGCGGATCCTGCGCGTCCTGGATGAGCTGGGCCCGCTCGATGCGACCAAGCTGTCGGAGAATGCCAGTCTGTTGTTGCCGAGCCAGACGCGGATTGTCCAAACCCTCGTCGAGAAGGGGCTGGTGACCCGCCAGGCAGATCCCTCCGACCGCCGCCGCCAGACGGTCGCCATAACCTCCGCCGGCAGTCAGGTCATTCTCGACAATCTGGACGAGGCGCAAAGGATTGCCGCCCATATCGAGACGGTGCTCGGCAAGGAGACCGTGGACCGGCTTCTCGACATCCTTGAGGAATTCGAACGCCTTTAAGGGGATAGTCCCTCGGCAGACGAATGACCGGTCTTGTTTCGAAAACAGCCCTTATTTCGAAAACAGCATGGAATAGTTGACGGTCGCATGGGAGTGCTCCCGCATCATCGCCTCCGCCCGCGCGGGATCCCCTTTCGTGATGGCGTCGTAGACGATCAGATGCTGACCATGACCGATGGTGAGGCGCTGAAACTCCATGTCGAAGTTTTCCGAATTGAAGACCAGCGTGCCTGGCTTGAGCAGCGGCAGGTTCTCAAGGCGGGTCAGCGTGAAGGGCACAAAGGTATTGTCGCAAGCGTCCAGGATCGTTTCATGGAAGAGCGAATTGCCTTCCTGGTACATGTCCACGCCGCTGTCTTCGTGGGCGCCGATCAGGCGGACGGCCTCGTTGGTCATCTGCAGCGATCGGCGCAGCTTGATTTCCACGTCCGCGGCGAGCCCGCTCATGGCCAGGCGCCGGGCCGCGAGCCCTTCCAGAACACCGCGAACCTCGTAGGCCTTGGAAAGATCGTCGAAATCCAGATCGCAGACCGTGTAGCCCCGGCCGTCCCGCTTCTGGATCAGCCCCTCGACTTCGAGGGTCTTCAGCGCCAGCCGGATGGGGGTCCGCGAAATCTTCAGCAGGGAGGACAGGCCGGCCTCGGTGATCTTGGCTCCCGAGGGGATGCTGCCGTCCATGATCAGCCTGCGGAGCGCCGTCAGCACCCGTTTGTCGGATGTGGTCTGGATACCGTTCGTATCCGAGGCCCCGTCGAGGGACTCGATCGCCTCGATGACCGGTTCACTGTCCGCATAACTTTTCATTGAGGCACTATAATTTTTGGATACATAGCCTGTCAATATGGATCCAAAACAGACCGTATGAAGTGAAAAACCCGATAAAATTTCCGATATTATGGAAATGCACTTGTCAATATGGATCCATAGTGCATAAATTTGAGCGATTGGCGCCCATGCTTTGGGAGACGTCCATGGGGCGCCGGTCTGCTCAGGGAGGAGTGACATGAACAGACGTGAAGTACTAGCCCGTGTGTCAACGGGCCTGGCGGTTCTAGGTACGGCCGGCCTTCTTTCATTTTCCGCATTGGCTGCCGACACGATCAAGATCGGGGCGGTCGCTCCGAAGACCGGTCCGTTAGCCGGCGGCGCTGCCGTGTCGCAGTGGCCGAACATTGAACTGTGGGCCAAGGAGGTGAACGATCGCGGCGGCCTGAAGCTGAAGGACGGCCAGAAGATGGTCGAGATCATCGAATATGATGACAAGACCAACCCGGGCGAGCATATCAAGGCCGCTCAGCGCCTGGCGACCCAGGACAATGTCGACTTCATCATCGCGCCGTACGGGACCGGTTTCAACGTGGCCGCGGCTCCGATCTACGCCAAATACGGCTACCCGCAGATCGCCGTGTCCTCCATCAGTGACCAGATCGGGGAATTGACCGGCCGTTATCCGGGGCTGTTCTTCACGCTCGGTTCGACCACCGATTTCGTGCAGGGCGTGGTCAACGTGCTCTCCGGTCTGCGCGACAAGGGCGAGATCGGCACCAAGGTCGCCATGGTCAATGTGGCCGATGCCTTTGGTATCGAACTGGCCGAAGTGGCCCGTCCGCTGTTTGCGGAGGCAGGCTTCGAGATCGTCTACGACAAGTCCTATCCGCTCGGCACGCCTGACCTTTCCCCGATCATCAAGGGTGCCAAGGGGGCCAACCCGGACGCCTTCGTCGCCTGGTCCTATCCGCCGGACACGTTCGGCCTGACCGAACAGGCGATCATCGAGGACTTCCAGGTCAAGGCCTTCTACACGGCGGTTGCGACGGCTTTCCCGGCCTATGGCGGCAAGTTCGGCTCTAAGGTCAACAACGTCCTTGGCGCCGGCGGCACCAACCCCGACGATCCGAAGATCGCCGATTACCGCAAGCGTCACAAGGAAGTGACCGGCAAGGATCCGGACTACTGGGCATCCGCCAACACCTACGCCGCGCTTGAAGTTCTGGCGCAGGCGATCGAGGGCGTTGGCGAGGCCGATCGCGAGAAGGTCACCCAGTACATCAAGGACCACAGCTTCGACACCATCATGGGCGAGCTGAAGTTCGAGAACCAGAACTCCCGCAAGTACTGGACCGTCGGCCAGTGGCAGGACGGTGTCTTCCGTGGTGTCGACGCTGTCAACATTGACGGAGCGGCAGCGGTCCGCCCGAAGGACGGCTGGAAGTGATCTTCCGCTAAACCGGAACTGCGTTGAGTTCGGGGCTGCACGGCCCCGGACTCTCCCTTCTCTCCAACAAACTGATCGAGATGGATATTCTGGTTTCCGGCCTGTTGCTAGGCGGCACCTATGCGCTCGTGGCCATGGGGCTCAATCTGCAATACGGCGTCGCCCGCATCATGAACCTTGCCAGCGGCGAAATGCTGGTGCTTGGCGCATTGGCCGCCTTCTGGCTCTTCACCACCGCCCAGCTCAGTCCCGTGCTGACCATGATCATGGTCGCGCCGCTCGCCTTCATCGGCAACTGGCTCATCTATCAGCTTCTGCTGAGGCCGCTCGTAAGACGGGCGAAGAACCAGGGCCAGTTGGAGGTGGATTCGATCCTGGCCACCTTCGGAATGAGCTTTGCGCTTGTCGGCATCATGGTGGCGATCCACGGCGAGTATTTCACCTATTCCTATCTCGCCAACCCCTTCGAAATCCTCGGCACCACGGTTGCACTCAACCGGTTCGTGGCGTTCGTTGTCGCCCTGATCATCGGCGCCGCGCTGGTGCTGTGGCTGAACTTCACCCGTCCGGGAACAGCGGTACGCGCGGTCTCGGTAAACACCGAAGCGGCCAGACTGGTCGGCATCAACGTGCCCCGCATGTCCGCCTTGTCGTTCGCGCTCGGCGGCGCGGTGACGGCGGCCGGAGGCACCCTGATCTCGACCTTCATCACGCTGGATGCATCCGTGGGCGTCATCTTCACCATGAAGGCGCTGATCATCGTCATCATGGGCGGCGTCGGCGACATGCGCGGCTCGATCATTGCAGCCGTCCTGCTCGGTCTTGTGGAAACAGCCGTTGCGACCCTGATCGATCCGGGCCTGACGCTCGTCTCCGCCTACCTGATCTTTCTCGGGATTCTCCTGTTCCGCCCGCAGGGCCTGTTCGGAAAGCGTACGACATGACCGGCAACGGCTGGAAAGAAATCGGCTTTGGCGCCGGCCTTGTGGTCCTGGCTGCCTTTGTCCCCCTGGTAAGCGACGGATACTGGCTGTCCATCGCCGTCACCGCGATGATGTATATCGCGCTCGCCACCGCCTGGACCCTGTTTTCAGGTCCGACCCATTACGTCTCGCTCGCAACCGGCGCCTTCTTCGGCATCGGCGGTTATCTCGTGGCAACGGGCATGAGCGACTTCGACATAAGCTTCTGGGTCATGGCCGCCGTTGCGCCGCTCGTTTCCGTCGTTCTGGCCGCCCTTGTCGGCGCCGCGACGTTGCGCCTGTCGGGCATATACTTCGTGATCTTCACCCTGGGCCTTGCCGAGATGATCCGGGGGCTCGTGTCCTGGGTACAGAACAATTTCCTCGGCTCCCGCGGCCTCTATGTGCTGACGGATCTCACCGAGGCACACATCTACTGGATGCTGCTCGCGATCGCCGCCGTCGTCTATCTGATCGGCTGGCTGATCGAGCGGTCCCGGCTCGGCTTTGCCATGAAGATCATCGGTAACGACGAGGGCGTCGCGAAGCACCTCGGTATCAATACGGCCGCCGCCAAGGTGGCGCTGTTCATGATCACCGGTTATTTCACCGCGCTGGTCGGTGTGGTGATCGCGCCGCGCTATTCCTACATTGAACCCAACCTGGTGTTCTCTCCCGAACTCAGCTTCCTGGTGGTGATCATGGCGCTGCTCGGCGGCACCCAGCGGCTCTGGGGGCCGATCGTCGGCGTCATTCCCTTCACGCTGATCTGGGAGACAATCAGCGTCTCCTTTCCGAACGCGACCACGCTTTACCTCGGGCTGTCGTTTCTGCTGATCGTCTATTTCATCCCCAACGGTTTCGTCGGCCTTGTCGAAAAACTCGTGAAGAGGAGGCAGGGATGACCAAGCCCGGACGCACCCTTCTCAAGGTTCAGGGCCTGACCAAACGCTTCGGCGGTCTGGTCGCCGTCAACAACATGACCTTCGATGTCCACGAGCACGAGGTTCTGGGGCTGATCGGGCCGAACGGCTCTGGCAAGACCACGACGATGAACATGATCTCCGGCGCGTTCCAGCCGTCCGGCGGATCGATCACCATGAACGGACAACGGCTGAGCGGCCTCGCAGCCCATCAGGTCGCCCGGCTCGGAGTTGGCCGCACTTTCCAGCTTGTCAGGATTCTGCCCGGCCTCAGCCTGATCGACAATGTGGTCGCCGGCGCGGCTTTCGGCTATCGGAAGCGCTGGGGGGCGGAGGCGGAATCGTTCGCGCGCGGTCTCCTGCAGCGGATCGGACTCGGTGATCACATGCACCTTCCGGTCGGGTCTCTGACCTATATTGACCAGAAGCGGCTGGAGCTTGCGCGTGCGCTGGCAGGCGAGCCGGAAGTTCTGCTGCTCGACGAATGGCTGGCGGGCCTCAACCCGACCGAGCTTCAGGAAGGCATCGATCTGATCGCGGAACTGAGGCGGGAGGGCCGGACCATCATCCTCGTCGAGCACGTGATGGATGCGATCCGCTCGCTGTGCGACCGCTGCGTGGTGATGAATTCAGGTGCAAAGATCGCCGAAGGAACACCCCGGGACGTCCTGTCGGATCCGGAAGTGATCCGGGCCTATCTGGGGGATGCGTGATGCTGGATATTCGTAACCTCTCCGCCGCTTACGGAATGCACCGGGCACTCGCAGGTGTGTCGATCAATGTGGAAGAAGGCGAGATCGTCGTCATTCTCGGCGCGAACGGAGCGGGCAAGAGCACGCTTCTGCGCGCGATCGCCGGCATGTGCGAGGGCCAGGTCCAGGGAGAGGTCTTCCTGGACGGCGAACCCCTGACCGGCATCACGGCGGATGCGATCGTCGAACGCGGCATTGCTTTCGTTCCGGAAGGCCGGGGCATCTTCGGCGACCTGACGGTTGCGGAAAACCTGCAACTCGGTGCGTATTCGCGGCACGCGCGCCTTCGTCAGCAGGAAAATCTCGCCCGTGTCTTCGACCTGTTTCCCAAATTGAAGGAGCGCCGCAGCCAGATCGCCCGGACCATGTCCGGCGGCGAACAGCAGATGGTCGCGATCGGCCGTGCCATCATGGCCGACCCGAAGATCCTGATGCTGGATGAACCGTCCCTCGGGCTGTCGCCGATCCTGTGCAAGGAACTCTTCCAGAGCCTGTCGCATATTACCGAAAGCGGCATGGGTGTCCTGCTCGTCGAGCAGAACGCCAAGCAGTCGCTGGCGATCTCGGACCGCGGCTATCTCTTGGAGAACGGCGAGATCACCGGTCAGAACGACGCCAGCGCACTGTTGAATGATCCGGCGGTTCAGGCCGCCTATCTGGGGGGCGCCGGCGGCGAGACCGGGACGGGCCGCGCCGGGCAAACGGTGGCGGTACAGGCGCCGGCGGCAGCCGAAACGGAGAAATCCTTTGTCCGGCCGCGCGCGAAAACCGGGGCCGCGGTCTCTGCCGACAAGTTCGCCGGCGAATCGATCAGCGCGCTCGTCGCCCGTGCGGCGGGCAGGGCGAAGGTGGATGCCCCCGCGTCTCGCCCGGTCGCGCCCGCGCCCCAGGCCGCCGCACCGTCCTTTACGCCGCGCGGCAATGTTTCGTCCTACCGGATCGCCGATGACCCGGAGGTCTCGAAGCTGCTGGCCAGCATGGAAGAATCGGCACGGGCGGCCCGGTCCGGCGGTTCGTCCCAGGTGTCGAGGCGCGAGACCGCGCGCAGGGAAAGCGCACCGCTTCCCGAAATCGAAGTTTACCGGAAACGCTCAGTCGAGGTTTACCGGCGTGGTCCCGGTGGAAATCTGGAAAAGGTGGAGAAGTAACCATGGCACGCGCTTTTGACAGTTACTACGCAGGCGGTAGCTGGCACCGGACCGCCAGGACGTTCCCTGACATGAATCCGGGCAACGACCAGGTTTGGGCCAACGTCGCCGACATGGATATCAATGACGTTCGCCGGACCATCCAGGCCGCTCAGGACGGCTTCTCCGAGTGGTCCCAGCTGCCCTTCACCGAACGCGCCCACTTCATGCTCAAGGCGGCCGACGAATGCGACCGGCGCAAGGATGATCTTTGCGCCGCCCTTCAGGCGGAGGGCGGCGGCTGGTGGGGCAAGGGCATGTTCGAAGCCGGCTTCATCTCCACCGTGTTCCGGACCGCCGCCGCCATGGCCTACCAGTCGATCGGCGAGGTCCTGCCGTCCGAACATGGTAAGGTTTCCATGGCCGTGCGCGTTCCGATGGGGGTGATCTCGGTCATTTCCCCCTGGAACTTTCCCGGCATTCTCAGTTCCCGCGGCTTTTCCATTCCCATGGTCGCCGGCAATTCCATCGTTCTGAAACCATCCGAGGAAACGCCGTACTCCGGCGGCATCTTCTTCGCGGAGGTTTTCGACGCCATCGGCATCCCGAAGGGCGCCTTCAACGTGGTGACCTGCTCGCGCGAAAACATTGCCGAAATCGGTGACGAACTGATCGAGAACCCGTTGATCAAGGGCGTGTCCTTCACCGGTTCGACCGCGGTAGGACGCATGATCGCCGCGAAGGCCGGCGCCCATCTGAAGAAGACCTGCGTCGAACTCGGCGGCAAGGACGCGCTCATCATCTGTGACGATGCGGATCTGGAAAAATCCGCCCAGCTGGCGAACTTCGGCTCCTTCATGCATCAGGGCCAGATCTGCATGAGCGTCGAAAAAGTCCTGGTCCACGAAAAGGTCTACGACCGGTTCCTGCCGATGTTTATCGAACGTGCCCGCAAGCTCAAAGTGGGCGACCCGACCACTGATCGCTCCAACGTCATCGGACCGCTCATCAACGACAAGCAGGCGGGCATCGTCAGGACGCAGCTCGAGGATGCCATCGCCAAGGGCGCCAAGGTGGTGCTCGGCGGCGGCGTCAACGGCCGCTATGTGGAACCGACGATCCTGACCGGCGTGACGCCTGACATGCTGATCTACCAGTTCGAAACCTTCGGGCCGGTTGTTCCCGTTATTCCATTCCGAACGGACGAGGAAGCGATCGCGATTGCCAACGACACCGACTACGGCCTGTCGTCGGGCATCATGACGGCGGACGAGAACAGAGGTCTTGAGATAGCGTCCAGGCTCGAGACCGGGTCGAGCCATGTGAACTGTTCGTCGGTCAACGACGAACCCCATGTGCCCTTCGGCGGCGCCAAGAGTTCAGGCGTCAGCCCGCACGGCGGCCGCTGGTCGCTGGAGGCCTTCACCCAGACGCGCTGGATCACGCTGGACCGCGGCCACCGCCATCTGCCGCCCGTGTTCTAAGGCCAGGCCGAAAAGGGAAGGGAGGAGAGAATGCCAAACACCGATTGGACCGAAGGGCGCCTGCTTCAGGACAAGACCATTGTCGTGACCGGCTGCGCCTCCGGTATCGGCTGGGAAACGGCCAGGCTGGTCAAGGCCCTCGGAGGCGACGTCATCGGCGTCGATATCAACAAGACCGAAGACCACGTCGACGAACTCTATATCGCGGACATGTCCGATCGGATGTCGATCAAGGCGCTGGTCAATGCGTTGCCGTCGGGCATCGACGGGATCGCCAATATCGCCGGACTGCCGCCGACCGCGCCGGCGGACAAGGTGCTCAAGGTCAATCTCGTGGGCTTGAAATATTTCACCAACGCCATGATCGGCAAGCTCAACGACGGTGCTTCAATCGTGAACCTTGCCTCCCTCGCGGGCTTCGGCTGGCAACAGGCAGTCGACACGATCAGGGCGGCGGAAACGCTCGCCTTCGAGGACGTGCCGGCCTTTATCGCGAAGTACAAGGTCGGCAACGAAGGCGGTCGCAGCTATTTCTTCTCCAAGGAAGCGCTGATCGCCTGGACCATGCAGAACCGCTGGACATGGCGGGACCGCCAGATCCGCATGAACTGCGTCTCGCCCGGCCCGGTAGACACGCCGATCCTGAAGGATTTCGTCGAAACGCTGGGCGCCCGGGCCGAGGAGGACATGAAGGTGATGGACAGGCCCGGGCAGCCGGGGGACGTCGCGCCCGTGGTCTGTTTTCTTCTGTCCGACATGACCCGCTGGATCAGAGGGACGAACATTCCGGCAGACGGCGGCATGTCCTCGCATGTCCTTTGCAGCACCCATCAGCTCTGAGGGAGGAGCGCCATGACGACATTTATCTCTCTCATCATCCTGGCAGTGATTGTCATCGCTGCCGTTGTGGTGGTGATTGCCGGCTTCTATCAGCGTTCCACCCGCGAGGTCAGCCTGGTGCGCACCGGCGTCGGCGGACGCAAGGTGATCATCGACGGCGGCACCATCGTGCTGCCCTATTTCCACGACATCGCCCGGGTGAACATGCAGACCCTGCGTCTGGAGGTCCATCGGGCCGGCGAAGCCGCGCTCATTACCAACGACCGCATGCGCGTCGACGTCGGGGTCGAGTTCTACGTTTCGGTCGAACCGGACCCGGAGGCGATTGCCCGAGCTTCCCAGACGCTTGGCAATCGAACCTTCAGCGCGGACAAGCTGCGCGATCTCATCGAGGGCAAGCTGGTCGACACCCTGCGCGCCGTTGCCGCCCGGATGACCATGGACGAACTGCATGAAAAGCGTGCCGAATTCGTCCGCGAGATGTCCAACATGCTGGAAGAGCCGCTGGCCCGCAACGGCCTGGCGCTCGAAAGCGTGTCCCTGGCGGCGATGGACCAGACGCCGTTTTCCGCCCTCGACGAAAACAATGCCTTCAACGCCGTCGGCATGCGCAAGCTTGCCGAGGTGATCGCCAAGTCGAAAAAGGAGCGGGCGGAAATCGACGCGGAATCCGACGTGGCCGTCCACCGCTCGGCGATGGAGGCCTCCAGGCGGCGGCTCCAGATCGATCTGGAGGAGCAGCAGGCAAAGATCGCGCAGGTCCAGGAACTTGAGCGTCTCAGGGCAGCCCAGCTGGCGGAAATCGCCGAACGCAAGGCGGCAAGCGAGGCGGCGGTGAATGCCGCGCGCATCCGGATGGAACAGGAGATCCGGGCAGCCGACATTGCCCGCGAACAGGCCGTCCGCGAAGCCGAAATCGCCCAGGCCCAGGCGCTGGAAATGGCCGAGCAGGACCGCGCAATCGCGATCGCCAAGAAGACCCAGGAAGAAAGCAAGGCGGTCACCGCCGCGGATCTCGCCAAGGCCGAGGCCGTCAAGGCCGCCGAAGCCATCGCGACGGCCAGAGCGCTGTCGGAAGCCCAGCGGCGCAAGGACGTGGCGGTCCTCGTGGCGCAACAGGAGGCGGATATCTCCGGCCGGAAACTCCTGGCTCAGGCAAACGCCGAGGCGGAGGCATCCGTTGCCCGCGCGAAGGCGACCCTGGAAAACGCCAAGGCCGATGCGGAAGCCGCCAAGCTTCGCATTGCCACGCTGAAGGCGGAAATGACCGCAAAGGCGGAAGGCCAGAAGGCCCTGAACGAGGCGGAAAACGTCTTCTCCAAGGAAATCGTCGCGCTGAAAGCCGACCTGGCCCGGCTGGAAGCCTTCCCGAAGATCGTCGAACAGATGGTGAAGCCGGCGGAAAAGATCGAGTCCATCCGCATCAATCACATTACCGGCCTGCCGGGCGGCGGCAGCGGATCGGGTGGCGATGGGGGCGCGAACAAGACCGCCATCAACCAGGCGCTCGATTCCATCCTCGACATGGCGGTTCAACTGCCGGCCATGAAGAAGATCGGCGAGGAACTGGGTATTTCCCTTGAGGACGGTCTGACGGGCGTGACCGGAAAGACCAAGTCCTGACGACCTGAAAAGCCATCGGACCTGCGCCGGTGGCCCATGAAGAGAAGCGGCCGGCCCTGTCGGCCGCTTTTTCTTTGCGCGCCGGTCCGTACCACAGACCCGCGCCAGCCTCGGACAAGCTTCACCTCCTAGACCTTCAGGCGACCAATACTCGTCTGGAGCTGTCCGATGGACCCGGTCTTTCTGACCAAACTGGTTTCTCACAACAATGACTGGCTGTCCGTGCGGCAGGCGACCATTGCCGAGAACATCGCCAATTCGAACACGCCCGGGTTCCGTTCCAAAGACGTCGAACCCTTTACCTCCGTCATCAGCAAGACCCAGCTGGCGATGACCGCCACCCATGGCAGCCATCTAGGAACTGTCATGGAGGTGGCCGAGCCCACCGAGGTCAAGAAGGGCGACAGCTGGCTGGTGACCCATTCCGGCAACTCCGTCAGCATCGAGCAGGAACTGATGAAGGCGGGCGAGGTGGCGCGCAACCATGCGCTGAACACCAGCATCGCCAAGTCGTTCCACCGCATGTACCTGGCAAGCCTGAAGTAAACGCAAATCAAAGGGGTGACCAATGTCCGATCCACTCAGCGCCGCGCTTCATATTTCCTCAAGCGGCCTGCGCGCCCAGTCGGAGCGCCTGCGGGTCGTTTCTGAAAACCTGGCCAATGCCCGGTCCACCGGCAAGACGGCCGGATCCGATCCCTATTCGCGCAAGACGATCACCTTCGAAAGCGAATTCGACCGCGCCCGGCAGGCCGAACTCGTCAAGATCAAGAACATCGGCAAGGACAAGTCGCCGTTCACCGTCGAATACGAGCCGGGCCATCCGGCTGCCGACGAGACCGGCTACGTGAAGATGCCGAACGTGAATGTCCTCCTGGAACTGGCGGACATGCGCGAAACCAACCGGTCCTATGAGGCCAATCTCAAAGTCATGACGCAGGCCCGCGAGATGGTCATGCGCGACATCGCCTTGCTGAGGGATTGATCATGCTTGAACAGATTTCCGCCCTGACATCCGGCACCGACAGCCTGCTGAAATCGGTTTCCGAGACCCGCTTCGTCAGCGCCGGTCCGGAAACGTCCGCCGTTGGCCAGGCAGGCGAGACGGCGAGTTTCAGCGAGACGCTCGCCCATGTGTCCCAGGACGCGATCCAGCGGCTGAAGGACGGCGAGGCGGCCTCGCTCGCCGGTGTCGACGGCCAGGCCTCCGTACAGCATGTGGTCGAGGCGGTCATGGCGGCGGAGCAGAGCCTGCAGACCGCGATCGCGATCCGCGACAAGGTGGTGAGCGCCTATCAGGAAATCAGCCGGATGACGATCTGACCGGTCGACGGATCCGCAGACCCGAAAGGAATATGACATGAAGGCCCTGGCCATCGCAGCAACCGGCATGAGCGCCCAGCAGCTCAACGTCGAAGTCGTCGCCAACAACATCGCCAACATGAACACGACCGCCTTCAAGCGGGCCAAGGCGGAGTTTTCCGATCTGCTTTACCAGGCCGAGCGGCTTCAGGGCGTACCGAACCGTGGCGGCGAGGATCCGGTGCCGGAAGGCGCGCAGCTCGGCCTCGGCGTGAAGACCGCCGGAATCCGCAAGCTTCATGTGCAGGGCACGCTGAACAACACCGGCAACGATCTGGATATCGCCCTCGACGGACGCGGCTGGTTCGAGGTGACCGGACCGGATGACGAAACCCTCTACACACGGGCGGGCTCGTTCAACAAGAATGCCGACGGCCGACTGGTGACCATCGACGGCTATGCGGTCGAACCGGCGATCATCTTTCCCGAAGACACGATCAAGGTGATCGTCAATGAGTCCGGTCAGGTCTTTGCCCAGGTTGACGGCGAGCAGGAGCCGCGCGAACTCGGCCAGCTCAGCCTTTCCAACTTCGCCAATGATGTGGGCCTGGAGCCGGTCGGCGGCAATCTGTTCCGCGAAACGCCGGCTTCCGGTGTGCCGGTGAACGGTGTGGCGGGGGATCCGGGCTTCGGCATCATCCGCCAGGGATATCTGGAGGATTCGAACGTCGATCCGGTGAAGGAGATCACGGCGCTCATTTCGGCGCAGCGCGGCTATGAGATGAACTCGAAGGTTATCAAGGCGGCCGACGAAATGGCCGGAACCGTAACCAACGGCATCAGATAGTCCGCACAAGGGGAGTTGAGGTCATGATCCTCCGAACCGCCGGCTTCTGCCTGACCTTCTGCATGGCGGTCCTGGCCTCCATGACGGCGCCGCAGGCGGCCGGCATTCAGTTGCCGGTGCCCCGCGCGACGATCCATCCGGGCCATGAAATCACCCGGCAAAACCTGATCGACCGGCGCTTTCCCGCACGCACCACGGAGCAGTTCGCCGTCATCAGCGACCGCAATCAGCTGGTGGGCATGGTCGCCCGGCGCACCCTGCTGCCAGGCAAGCCGGTCCCGGTGAATGCGGTCAGCGTCCAGATGCTGGTCGAACGCGGCCAGCAGGGCCGGCTCGTATTCCGGGAACAGGGGCTATTCATCGTGATGCAGGTCGAGGTGCTGCAGTCGGGCGGCTCCGGCGACTTTGTGCGCGTACGCAACGTGGACAGCGGCGTCGTGGTCACCGGCAAGGTGCAGCAGGACGGAACCATACTGGCAGGGAATTGAAAATGCGTCTGATAGCCTTGTTTCTCGCGGCCCTCGTTTCGGCTGCGCCTGCCACCGCCATGGTCCGCATCAAGGACATCGCATCGCTGCAGGGCGTGCGCGACAACCAGCTGGTCGGCTATGGTCTCGTGGTCGGCCTGAAGGGATCCGGCGACAGCCTGAGAAATTCGCCTTTTACCGAGCAGTCCCTGCAATCCATGCTCGACAGCCTGGGCGTGAATGTCCGCGACGCGCGGCTCAGGACCCGGAATGTTGCCGCCGTCGTTGTCACCGCGGAAATGCCCGCCTTCATCGGCAAGGGGTCGGAGATCGACGTCTCCGTCTCTTCCCTGGGCGATTCCACGTCGCTGGCCGGCGGCACCCTGATTGCAACGCCGCTCCTGGGAGCCGACGGTGAAATCTATGCCGTCGCCCAGGGGGCGGTCGCGGTTTCCGGCTTTGCCGAAAGCGGCCAGGCGGCAAGCGTCACCAAGGGCATTCCGACCGTCGGCCGGATTCCCAACGGAGGGCTGGTGGAAAAGGATATTTCGGCGCGCTTTGCCAATATTCCGAGCCTCGTCCTGGAACTGAGCAATCCGGATTTCAAGACGGCCGTTCGCATCACCGATGCCATCAACCAGCACAGCATGGCGCGCTACGGCACGAAGGTCGCCCGGGAGCGGGACCTGCGCACGATCGATCTGAGGCCGCCGAAAAAGGTGAGCGTCACCCGGTTCATTGCCGAGATCGAAAGCCTGCGTGTCAGGCCGGACCAGGCCGCAAAGGTGGTGGTGGATGAGCGGACGGGGACGGTCGTCATCGGTTCGGAAGTGCAGATTTCGACGGTCGCGATCACCCACGGCAACCTGACGGTCCGGATCACCGAGGCACCCGAGGTCTCCCAGCCGTCGCCGTTTTCCGAAAGCGGAGAGACCGTGGTCGTTCCCAGGACCTACGTCGATGCCCAGGAAGCCGGCGGCCAGCTGGCGATTGTCGGCGGCGCGGATCTGCAGACCCTCGTCCGCGGCCTGAACCGCATCGGCCTCAGGCCGACCGGGATCATTGCGATCCTGCAGGCGATCAAGACCGCCGGCGCGCTCCAGGCGGACCTGGTCATCCAGTAATCGGGTCCGCCGTTTCCCGCCTTAAGCTTGAGGCAAGCCACGCCCTGCACTGTCCGGACAAAGCCAATCAGGAAAGGACACCGGGGATGGTGTTGGAACGAGAAAAGCGGCGGGCGGCTTCAGTCCTGACCTTCACCTGTGCCATTGCGGCCCTCGGCATCCTGCCGGGCAGCGCCCAGGAACCGAAGCCGAAACCGGAACCGGAAATGCGAAAAATCGAACAGCTTCCAGGAAGCGGCGCGGGCTTCTACTGCAAGAACATCGCGGACAAGGCCTCCGAGGCCAGGCTGGCCTGGCAGACCTGGCAACTGGTCGGGCTGGAAGCCAAGCTTCGCGAACGTGCCGAGGAGCTTGAACGCAAGGAGGCCGAATACAAGGCCTGGGTCAAGCGGCGCGAGGACCTGCTGGAGAACGTGGAAGGGCAGGTCGTCTCGATCATATCCCGGATGCGGCCGGAAATGGCCGCAGCCCAGCTTTCGACGACGGATGAGGATACCGCGACCGGCGTCCTTTTGAAACTCAAGCCGCGGGTGGCGAGCGAGATCCTCGACGAGATGGAACCCGCCCGGGCCGCACGCCTGACCCAGCTGATGGTTGGATTTTCCGATACCCTGGAAGAGCGGAGCTTTTGATGCGCACTGCACTCGGTCTTGGCGGACTGCTCCTGCTGACAGGATGTGCCGGCCAGCTTGAAGATGTCGGCAGGGCCCCGGCAATGACGCCCGTTGGTTACGGCCTTCAGTCCAATCAGGCCGCCGCCTATCCCCTGAACACCTTCGGTCCGGGCGGCGTGAAGGACTACAATTCCCTCTGGGTTTCCGACCGCGAGAATTTCTTTGCCGATCCTCGCGCCATGAAGATCGGCGATGTGCTGACCGTCCGGATCGCGATCAACGACAAGGCCACCCTCGACAATTCCACCGATCGCAGCCGCAACTCCTCGATCGGCATCGGCGGGGATGTCTCCGCGAGTTGGGACAGCGACAGCGTTTCCGGTGACGCGGCCCTGAACGGGGATTCCGGATCGTCGTCGAAGGGGCAGGGCAAGATCGACCGGTCCGAAGAGATCGTGCTCTCGGTAGCCGCCGTCGTCACCGACCGGCTGCCCAACGGCAACCTCGTCATCTCCGGCTCCCAGGAAGTGCGCGTGAACTACGAAATGCGCATTCTGCAGATCGCCGGCATCGTCCGCCCCCGCGATATCGAAAGCGACAACACCATCGCCTACGACAAGATCGCCGAAGCGCGTGTCTCCTACGGCGGCAGAGGCCGTTTGTCGGAGGTCCAGCAGCCCGGCTGGGGACAGCAGATCTTCGACGCGGTCACACCGTTCTGAGGACTGAGGAAAAGAGACAGCCTGAACCATGTCCAATCCCGTTTCGCTGCCATCCGGCAGAGCCGCTTATTCGCAGGACCGGCCGTCATCGGCGTCCTTTGTCCTTGGTTTCCTGCTGCTGACCGGGCTTTCCGCCGGATGCGGCGCCATGCTCGCCGCTCACCTGGTCAGCGAGACCCGAAGCCAGGTACTTCAGCTGGAGCGTGACAACCGGCAAGGTGCCGGGTCCAAACTCAACTATGTGATCAACGCGCGGCTCAAGACGCTGAAGCCGCTGGTGACCAATCTGTCCGCGCCGAACGACGCCTGGGTGCGCCTGCAGGCCTCCCTGGTCCTGAGCGAGGACGCCAAGGAAGACATCGACATCGTCGTCAGTCACGTCGAGGAAGACATGCTGGCTTACATGCGGACCCTGACGATCGCGCAGATCGAGGGACCGCTCGGCCTGCAGCATTTGAGAGAGGACCTGAACGAGCGGGCGCGGATGCGCTCCAAGGGGCAGGTTCGGGAAGTCGTTCTTGAATCCCTGGTGGTGCAATGAAGCGCATCTTTTTGGCTGGTATCTTCCTTCTGTCCGCCGTGACCGCGGCCGCTGCGCAGATTCCGGGTCTGTCCGAGCTTTTGCCTGCCGGAGAGGCGAGCGCCAGCGGACGGATCATTCAGGTGATCGCCCTTTTGACGGTCCTGTCCGTCGCGCCGGGCATCCTGATCATGGTGACGAGCTTCACCCGTTTCGCGGTCGCCTTTTCCTTCCTCCGGTCGGGCATCGGCCTGCAGACCACGCCCGGAAACCTGATCCTGATCTCCCTGGCGCTGTTCATGACCTTCTATGTCATGGCGCCGACCTTCGATCAGGCCTGGAAGACCGGCGTGCAGCCGCTGATGAAGAACGAAATCAACGAGGAAGAGGCCTATACGCGGATCACGCAGCCGTTCCGGACCTTCATGCTCTCCCAGGTGCGCGAACAGGACCTGGTCCTTTTCGACGATCTGGCCGTCGGACGGGTGACCGGCGAAGAGGCGAGGGCGCCCGAAGAGGTCGAGATGCGGGTGCTGATCCCGGCCTTCATGATTTCCGAATTGCGCCGCGGCTTCGAGATCGGCTTCCTGATTGCCCTGCCGTTTCTCGTCATCGACATGATCGTCGCCACGATCACCATGTCCATGGGCATGATGATGCTGCCGCCGACGGTGATCTCTCTGCCGTTCAAGGCACTGTTTTTCATTCTGATCGACGGCTGGAACCTTCTGGTCGGAAGCCTCGTCAGGTCGTTTTTCTAGACAGGCGGATGCGACCCTAGCCGACGATCAGTTGCTTCAGTTGCAGCGCTTCATACTCGAGTTCGTTCAATCGGTAGTTCACGACGTCGCCGATGCTGACGATTCCGACAAGGTTGCCGCCATCGATAACGGGCATGTGGCGGAAACGTCCGTCCGTCATTTTGCGCAGAACGGATATCAGGGGTTCATCAAGCCCGCAGGTCTCCACATTTGTGGTCATCACGTCCTGGACGCGTTGCGCCAATGTCTGGCCGGGTGTTTCAGCGAGTTTACGCACGATATCGCGCTCTGACAGGATGCCCTGCAGTTTCCCTTCGGAATCCTTCACGACCAGCGCACCGACCCTTTTGTCGCGGAGCATTTCAACCGCTTCATGAAGCGTGTTCTGCGGGCGAAGGGCAAACACCTCGCCGCCTTTCGACTGGAGCAGTTTCCGGACGGTCGCCGTGTCCTGTTTGAGATTCGATTCGGAAGACTGACTGTGAGTCGTAGCCTGCATCTTGTCTTTTCGGCTTGGCCCCTGATAAGAGCTTGGCATGGAAATGGCTCCTTGCTGAATGACCGTCTCCGGCAGTAAGCAACAGCTTAACCGAAATTGGCCGTCCTAAGGAACTCTCCAAATTGCCGGAAATTTTTCTGACGCCCCTGACCGCGACATTCTTTTTCGTGCTGGCCTGCCTGGCGGGCTACCAGTATCGCCGCGTCTGGGTGAAGGAGGGGCCACGCTGGCAACTGTGGCTGTTCGGGCTGGTGGCGGGCGCGTGCCTGGCCGTCGTCGCCTTTATTCCGGTATCGGCCGTCAACTGAAGCTAAAGAGCCGCTTCAGCTTGCGCGGCTCTCCTGAGCTTCCATCTCCGCGAGCATCTTGCGGGCGCGTGGGCAGGCCAAGCGCTCCCGCAGCGGGCTGTCGGGATCAATTTCCTTTTTGCAGACCAGACAATGATCCGCATCGGCAATGGCATTCAGACCGCCGCAACTGCCCTTGATGGTTCGGCCGGAAAAAATCACGCCGACCGCCATGCCGACGATGACGGTCAACAGGAGCGCGAAAGCCAGAACAAAAGTCTGCACGTGTTCGATCCGCCTTGAGGTTAGGCCTGCAGGGCAGCAAACCTGTTGCTGGACGTGGTCACGAAGCCGTTTTCGCCCGTATCGGCGTGCCGGTCAATGAAGAGCGCGGCCAGGTTGAGCTGATTTGCGATCTCCAGTCCCCGCTCGGTTCCATGCACCAGCAGCGCGGTCGCCCAGGCATCGGCCAGCATGGCGCTTTCGGCCAGCACCGTCACGGACGCGGTGCGATGCGTGACCGGCCGCCCGGTCTTCGGGCTGATGATATGGGAATAGCGCTGACCGTCCTGTTCGAAATAGTTCCGGTAGTCGCCGGAGGTGGCCATGCCGAGATCGGAGACGCCGGCGACCCGGTAAGCCTGGCGGTTGCGGGCGTCGGGGGACTCGATGCCGATCTGCCAGTCCGACCCGTCGGCATTGCGGCCGGACACGTAAAGGTCGCCGCCGATTTCGACCATGAAATCCTTGAGGCCGAAGCCCTTGACCGCCTGGGCCACCTGATCGATGCCATAACCCTTGCCGATCGACGGCAGGTAGATCTGCGTGTCGGGGTGGCTTTTGCTGATCCGATTGCCGTTCACGCGCAGGCCTTCAGTCCGGCCGGCGGCGTTGAGGGCGCTCGCCAGCCTGTCGGCGGCCGGCTGCGTGTGTCCGTGGGTGCCTTTCGCGCCGAAGCCCCAGGCCTCGATCACCGGTCCGAGGGTGATATCGAACCCGCCATCGCTTTCCTGGTGGATGTCCTTGGCGGCGCTGATGACATTGGCGAGGTCCTCGGAGACGGTCATCGGCTCGGTCGAGGCAAACGCGTTGAAACGCGACACTTCAGAGGAAGGGTCCCAGTTGGACATCTGGGCGTTGACGTTCAAAAGGCTATTTTCGATCGCTTTGTGCAGTGCGGCCTTGTTGACGGACCGATCATGGTCTAAAGCCGTCACCGAATAACGCGTTCCCATAGTCGAGCCTGAAAGTTCAACAACATCCGAACCGCCTTTGCAGGCAGCCAGAGTGAGCGACATCAGGATGAAACTCCGCCGGGAGAACAAAATGTTAGTTGGCACGATACCAGCCTCCGATCGATCACCTGCGACTTGCGCCGCATTTCTCAGTGCGCTTTTCATTGGTTCGGGAGCCCGTTTCAACAAAAAAATGTAGCCAAATGTCAATTTGGCACTTTTTGCCGGAGTAAAAACATAGGATACGGCGTTTTGTCGAAATCTGGAGGCCAGATGCGTGCAAAGCTTTAAGCTCAAGAAAGGTCTCGATCTTCCGGTGCTGGGGGCGCCGGTTCAGAAGATCGAAGACACCAAAGAGACGGGAACGGTGGCGGTTCTAGCCGCGGACTATGTCGGTCTGAAACCCAGACTCCTGGTCCAGGAAGGCGATTCAGTTGCCATCGGCACGCCGCTGTTTTTCCACAAGGATACGCCCGATGTTATGATCACGTCGCCGGCACCCGGCCGGGTCAAGGCGATCAACCGCGGTGCGCGCCGCGTCCTGATCAGCGTCGAAATCGAAGTCGGCGACACAGACGCCGCTCCTGTGGATTTCTCCGCCGTCGGCGATTCGGCGACGGCTGAAGGGCTGACCCAACGCCTGTGCGCCTCCGGTCTCTGGACGTCCTTTCGCACGCGCCCCTATTCCAAGGTGCCCGATCCGGCCACCCGCCCGGCGGCGATCTTCGTCAACGCCATGGACACGGAGCCGCTTTCGCCGGACCCCGCGGTGGTTCTCGCCGAAAGCGCCGATGACTTCGCCAAGGGCCTCGAAGCGGTCGCGTCACTCAGCGCGGGCAGGACTTATCTGTGCCATGAAACCGGCGCTGCGATCCCGGGACGTGACGTCGCCGGGATCGAGCCTGCCGACTTCTCGGGTCCGCATCCGGCCGGTCTTTCCGGCACACACATTCATTTTCTGGAAGCGCCGGGAACCGCAAAGACGGTCTGGACCATCGGTTACCAGGACGTTGTCGCCATTGGCAGGCTGCTTCGGAGCGGTCACCTCGATCCGCGCCGTGTGATCGCGCTGTCCGGTCCGCGCTGTGCGACACCACGATTGATCCGCACGGTCGCGGGCGCGTCGATGGAGGAACTCAGCCGGAACGAGATCGCGGGAGACGAACCGGTCCGCCTGATTTCCGGCTCGATCCTGAGCGGCCGGTTGGGAGAGGGGCCGAGCGCCTACCTGGGGCGCTATGCCCGCCAGGTGACCTTGATCGAAGAGGACCGCAAACAGATCCCGCTGGGATGGATCCGTCCGATGGCGTCCAAGTACGCCTTTCAGCCCGTGCTCGGTTCCGCGTTCTCCAAAAAGCTCTACGCCCTGACTTCGAACCTGAATGGCGGCCGCCGAGCCATGGTGCCGCTCGGCACGTTCGAGGAGCTGATGCCGCAGGACTTCCTGCCGACACAATTGCTGCGCGCGCTGCTGGTGATGGATACGGACCAGGCCCAGGCGCTGGGAGCGCTCGAACTGGACGAAGAAGATCTGGGGCTGGTCGGTTTTGCCTGTCCCGCCAAATACGAATACGGCATGGCGCTGCGCGACTGCCTCACCAAAATTGAGAAGGAGGGCTAGACTTGGGCCTTCGCAACTTCTTCGACCGCATCGAGCCTCATTTCGTGAAGGGCGGCAGATACGAGAAGCTGTTCCCTGTCTACGAGATGGTGGAGAGTTTCCTCTATACGCCCAGGACGGTGACTACGGCCGCGCCACATGCCCGTTCCTACATCGATATGAAACGGATCATGACCTATGTGGTCATCGCCACGATCCCTTGCATTCTCGTCGGGCTCTACAATGTCGGTTTCCAGGTGAACTCCGCCATCGCCGTTCACGGCGCCACCGGCTGGCGCGCCTGGCTGATCGAGGCATTGGGCATCGGTTTCGATCCGGCCAACCCATTCGCCAATTTCATGCACGGGCTGCTTTACTTCCTGCCGATCTACATCACCACGCTCGTCGTGGGCGGCATCTGGGAAGTGATCTTCGCGACCGTGCGCGGCCACGAGGTCAATGAGGGCTTCCTCGTTACCTCCATGCTTTACGCGCTGATCCTGCCGGCTTCCGCGCCCCTTTGGCAGGTTGCGCTGGGGATTTCCTTCGGTGTGGTCATCGGCAAGGAGGTCTTTGGAGGCACCGGCAAGAACTTTCTCAACCCGGCCCTGACCGGTCGCGCCTTCCTCTATTTCGCCTATCCCGCGCAGATGTCGGGCGACACGATCTGGACACCGGTGGACGGATTTTCCGGGGCCACGGCGCTGTCCGTCTCCGCCTCCGACGGCTATGCGCAACTGGTTGCCGGCGGCATCAGCTGGATGGACGCCTTCATCGGCACGATCCAGGGCAGCATCGGGGAGACATCGACCCTGGCCTGTCTGATCGGCCTTGCGTTTCTTCTGGTCACCAAGATCGCCAACTGGCGGCTCGTGGTCGGCTGCCTGGCCGGCATGATCGCCTTTTCGACGCTCCTGAACGTCATCGGCTCTGAGACCAACCCGATGTTCGCCATGCCCTGGTACTGGCATCTGGTGGTCGGGGGCTATGCCTTCGGCCTGGTGTTCATGGTGACGGAGCCGGTTTCGGCCTCGCATACCAATCTCGGCCGCTACATCTACGGCGCCCTGATCGGTTTCATGGTCGTGATGATCCGTGTCATCAATCCGGCCTTTCCGGAAGGAATGATGCTCGCGATTCTGTTCGGTAACGTTTTCGCACCGCTGATCGATTATTTCGTGGTGCAGGCAAACATCAAGCGTAGGGCCAAGCGAAATGCCTGAAGACAGCGGTCAGAACGAAAACATTCGCGACAAGGGCTTTATTCGGCGTTTCCTGGATCTGCCGCCGGACTCCGTGCCGAAAACCGTGTTCGTCGCCGTGTCGTTGTGCCTGGTGGCCTCGATGATCGTGTCGGCGATCGCGGTGTCGCTTCGGCCTGTCCAGGAAGTCAACAAGCTCCGCGACAAGCAGATCAACATCCTGCAGGTCGCCGGGCGTTATGATCCGTCGGTGGAGGTTACCGAGGCCTTCTCTGAGTTCGAGCCCCATGTTCTGGAGCTGGAAACGGGTAAGTTCACGGAAGCTTTCGATCCGGCGACCTTCGACGACCGCGCCGCGGCCGACGACCCGGCGACTTCGGTCGCGCTGGAGGATGATCCGGCCTCGATCGGTCGGAAGTCGGAATATGTCACCGTCTATCTTCTGCGCAACGAGGACGGCAGCCTGGACAAGGTGATCCTGCCGATCCACGGCTACGGCCTCTGGTCGACGCTCTACGGCTTTATCGCCCTGGAGGAAAACGGCAACGACATCTACGGCCTGCAGTTTTACAGCCACGCGGAAACGCCCGGTCTCGGCGCCGAGGTCGACAATCCGCGTTGGAAAGCGCTCTGGAAGGGCAAGAAACTGGCCGACGACAGCGGCGACCTGCTGATCACCGTCGCAAAGACCGCGCCGCCCCAGGGCGAGGACTATCATGTCGATGCCCTGGCAGGCGCCACGCTGACCTCGCGCGGTGTCGACAACCTGGTTCGTTTCTGGATGGGAGAGGAAGGCTACGGGCCCTTCCTTGAAAACCTCAAGGCGGGAGAAATCTGATGGCGCAGACCAAAAGAGAACTGCTTGTCGATCCGCTGGTCGACAACAACCCGATTACACTGCAGGTCCTGGGCATCTGTTCAGCTCTGGCCGTCACGTCGTCGCTCAAGGTGGCCTTCGTGATGGCTCTTGCCGTGACGCTGGTGACCGGGTTCTCCTCCATGTTCATCTCCATCCTGCGCAACCAGATCCCGGGGGCGATCCGGATCATCGTGCAGATGGTGATCATCGCCTCGCTGGTGATCATAGTGGACCAGATCCTCAAGGCCTATGCCTACGAGATCTCCAAAACCCTGTCGGTTTTCGTGGGGCTGATCATCACCAACTGCATCGTCATGGGCCGCGCGGAAGCCTTCGCCATGAAGAACCCGCCGGTCGCCTCCTTCATCGACGGCATCGGTAACGGTCTCGGCTACGGGCTCATCCTGATGCTGGTGGGCATCGTGCGCGAGATGTTCGGCTCCGGCAGCCTCTTCGGCGTCACGATCCTGCCGACCGTGAACAACGGCGGATGGTATGTTCCCAACGGTCTGCTGCTGCTGCCTCCTTCCGCATTCTTCGTGATCGGCCTGCTTATCTGGGCCTTCCGGGCCTGGAAGCCCGAGCAGGTCGAGGAGCGCGAATACAAGATCCAGACGGTGGAAGCGCATTAATGGAACAGCTGATTTCCCTCGCCGTCAAAGCGGTCTTTGTCGAGAACCTCGCCCTGTCCTTCTTTTTGGGCATGTGCACGTTCATCGCCGTTTCAAAGAAGATCGCCACGGCCATCGGCCTCGGCATTTCCGTGATGGTTGTGCAGGCCATCACGGTGCCGGCGAACAACCTGATCCTCACCTATCTGCTGGCGCCGGGCGCCTTGTCCTGGGCCGGTTTCGGCGACGTGGACCTGACCTTCCTGGGCCTGATTTCCTACATCGGCGTGATCGCGGCGCTGGTGCAGATCCTCGAGATGGTGCTCGATAAGTACTTCCCGCCGCTCTACAACGCCCTCGGCGTGTTCCTGCCGCTGATTACCGTGAACTGCGCGATCCTCGGCGGTTCCCTGTTCATGGTGGAGCGGGACTACAATTTCCCGGAAGCGGTCACATACGGCGTGTCATCCGGCTTTGGCTGGGCTCTGGCGATCACCGCCATGGCCGGTGTCCGGGAGAAGCTGAAATATTCCGACATCCCGGAAGGCCTGCAGGGCCTGGGCATCACCTTTATCACCGCGGGCCTGATGGCTTTGGCCTTTATGTCCTTCAGCGGCGTCAAACTGTAACGGGAGAGCCCTGTGGCCACATTTGGACTAGGCATACTTCTCTTTACCCTGATCGTGCTGGGCCTCGTCACGATCATTCTCGCAGCCCGTTCCAAGCTTGTCTCGGTCGGCAATGTCAATATCACGATCAACGGCGAGAAGACCATTTCGGTGCCGGCCGGCGGCAAGCTGCTGCAGACGCTCGCCGAACAGAAACTGTTCGTGCCGTCGGCCTGCGGCGGCGGCGGCACCTGCGCCCAGTGCCGGGTCAGGATCTTCTCCGGCGGAGGCTCGATCCTGCCGACGGAAGAAAGCCACATCACCAAGCGCGAAGCCGCCTGCGGCGACCGTCTCTCCTGTCAGGTGGCCGTCAAGCAGGACATGGAGATCGAGGTTCCCGAAGAGGTCTTCGGCGTCAAGAAATGGGAATGCACGGTCCGCTCCAACGAGAACGTGGCCACCTTCATCAAGGCGCTGGTGCTCGAACTGCCAGAGGGCGAGGACGTGAACTTCCGCGCCGGCGGATACATTCAGATCGAAGCGCCCGAGCACAAGCTCAAGTACACCGACTTCGATGTCGAGGATGAGTATCGCGGCGACTGGGACAGGTTCAATCTCTGGCAATACGAATCGGTGGTGAACGAGCCGGTCGAACGCGCGTATTCAATGGCGAACTACCCGGAGGAAAAGGGCATCATCATGCTCAATGTCCGCGTGGCCTCGCCGCCGCCGGGCACGGAGGGCATCCCGCCCGGAAAGATGTCGAGCTATATCTTCAACCTGAAACCGGGCGACAAGGTCACGATTTCAGGCCCCTTCGGCGAATTCTTCGCGCGCGACACCGACAAGGAGATGGTGTTTATCGGTGGCGGCGCAGGCATGGCGCCGATGCGCAGCCATATTTTCGACCAGCTCAAGCGCCTGAAATCCAAGCGCAAGATCAGCTTCTGGTACGGTGCGCGCTCCAAGCGCGAAATGTTCTTCGTTGAGGATTTCGATCAGCTCGCCGCGGAGAACCCCAATTTCGAATGGCATGTAGCCTTGTCCGACGCACTGCCGGAAGACGAATGGACCGGCTATACCGGCTTCATTCATAACGTGCTTTACGACGAGTATCTCAAGGACCATCCCGCGCCGGAGGACTGCGAGTTCTATATGTGCGGCCCGCCGATCATGAACTCCTCGGTGATCAACATGCTGCTCGATCTGGGCGTTGACCGCGAGGACATCATGCTCGACGACTTCGGCGGATAGGGGCCGAAGGCACCGGGAAGAGCGGTGGTCGAGGTCCCGGTCCGGTGGACCTCGGCGGCGCTCGATGTCGGCGCGGCCCGGACCGTTCGGCCCCTGGCTTCCTCGTGCAGGCCGTTCGATGGGCGATCTCCGAGGGCGTTAACGGGGGCGGTCAGGTACCAGGCATGGACTCACAAAATGCACTGCTGTCCGGTTTAATGTTGAACCTCTCATGTATCCCATTTGAAAGATTGAAGAATTTCAGATTATTCGGCCTGGAGATACGTGATGGTCTACCCACTTGTCATTCCGGTTTGACGCGCAAGCGGCAAGACCGGAATCCAGTAATCAGTGGGGCCTGCGATTGGAAAAGATAGCAGCTTCAACGGGTTACTGGATCCCAGCCTTCGCTGGGATGACAACAAACTAGCCGATTAAGCGGATCGCCAAATTCAGGAAAATTTAAACCGGACAGCAGTGCACAAAATGCGGCCGTGACCTAGACCGGACGGAGATTACTCCAGTGGCGGCCCCCTTTCTTGGGGTGAGGCTCGTGCCCAGGCGCGCCAGGCGCTCATTCCAGCCTTCTGGTCACAAACAGAATATGAAAAAATGAAGGGTCCTGAGTTCAAGCACGCAAGCCTCGCGCAAGCTTGTGCGTGCAGGCTGACATTCACGGCAGGTTGAACCGCCAGCTGAGGGGTTCAAATGCATGACGCAACTCCTGCCGTGCCGGTGAAAATCCGGCATGTCCCGCTCCAACTTCAAACTTGAAAGGGACATATCATGTCTAGCCTTATGACAAATGCGTCGGCAATGACCGCGCTGCAGACCCTGAACTCCACCAACAAGCAGATGTCCGAAGTGCAGAACCGCATTTCCACCGGTTACCGCGTGTCGACCGCCTCCGACAACGCGGCCTACTGGTCGATTGCGACCACCATGCGCTCCGACAACATGGCACTGTCCGCCGTTGAGGATGCTCTGGGTCTTGGTGCAGCAACGGTCGATGTCATGTACACGGCCACCGAAAGCACCGTTGATGTCGTCAACGAGATCAAGGCAAAGCTTGTCGCCGCCCGCCAGCCGGGTGTCGACCGCACCAAGATCCAGTCCGACATCACCGAGCTCCAGGGGCAGTTGCAGACGATTGCCGACTCCTCTGTCTTCAACGGGGAAAACTGGCTTTCGGTCGACTCCGGTGCTGCAGACTACAACGCAACCAAGACCATCGTGGGTTCCTTCACCCGCTCCGGCGGTGCGATCACGATCGATACCATTGCCGTTGACATCACCCAGACCGAGCTGTTCGACGCCACCGGCGCCGACGGCATCCTGGACGGTGCCAAGACCAACGGTAACATCGTTTCCACAATCGACATCTCGGCCCTGACCGACTCGGCAGGCGACCTGACGATCCTGGAAAACATGATCGCTGACGTGGACGAAGCCCTTGGTGAAATCACGGATTCCGCAACCCTGCTGGGGTCCGTGAAGAAGCGCGTTGACCTGCAGAAGGACTTCGTGACGGCCCTGACGGACGCCATTGACCGTGGTGTCGGCCAGCTGGTCGATGCGGACATGAACGAGGAATCGACCCGTCTCCAGGCCCTGCAGGTGCAGCAGCAGCTTGGTATCCAGGCGCTGTCGATTGCCAACTCGAACAGCCAGAACATCCTCTCGCTGTTCCGATAATCCATCCGGTTTTCCGGAAGGCCCGGGCCGCGCTCCTCCTGACGGAGAGCGCGGCCTTTTCCTTTGCGCGTTTCCCCGTGAGCCCTGTGCCCTGCGCCAAGTCCCCGCAAGCCGTCCAGAGGCCTGCGCAACCTTCGCGCAAGCTCAGGCTTCGATACTGGCGCAAATGATAACGGGCGATGCAACAGGGGTGATCGATGCCTGGCCGCGAGCATGCAGAAAAACTTTGGGCAAATCTCCAGGAACTCGGTGCAAGACGGTTGATTGCGTTGGCCATGATCGGTCTTGCAACCATCCTGACGGTCGGTCTTGGGGCCTATTACCTGTCCCGGCCGGAGCAGACGGTGCTCTACACCGGCCTGGACGGGGAAGACGTCACCCGCATCGGATCCGCCCTGCAGGACGCCGGCATTCCCTATGACGTGAGTTCGGACGGCACGGCAGTCATGGTCAACCACGCCGCGACCGCCAAGGCGCGGATGCTCTTGGCCGAAAAGGGTCTGCCGAGAGGCGCCAATTCCGGTTACGAGCTCTTTGACGACCTGGGATCGCTCGGACTGACGTCCTTCATGCAGGAAGTGACCCGGGTGCGCGCCCTTGAAGGCGAACTGGCCCGGACCATCCAGCTCATGCAGGGCGTTCGCGCCGCGCGGGTTCATATCGTCATGCCGGAGAAGGGATCGTTCCGGCGCGACCAGCAGCCGCCTTCGGCCTCCGTGGTGATCCGCTCGGAGAAGTCCGATGATATCCGCACCGCCGATGCGATCCGCCACCTGGTGGCCGCCGGCGTGCCGGGCATGACCCCGGACAAGGTCACCGTGCTGGATACCTCCGGCGAACTGCTTGCAGCCGGGGATGATCCGTCGGAGGCATCCGCCGGCCAGCTCGCCTCCCTGGAGGCGGCGGTTTCCACCCGCATCCAGGAAAACATCCGCAAGACGCTGACGCCTTATCTGGGGATCGACAATTTCCAGGTCAGCGTCGCCGCGGACCTCAATACCGACCGGCGCAAGATCGCCGAGACGATCTTCGACCCGGAATCGCGGACCGAAAGATCGGTGCGCACGATCCGGGAAAACGCGAATTCCCAGAACGCCAGCACGGAATCGCCGACAACGGTGGAACAGAACATTCCCGAACAGGACGTCGCCTCCCAGAACGGCGAGCGCTCCAGCGAGGAGAACCAGCGGCGGGAAGAGACGGTCAATTACGAGATCTCCTCCAAACGGATCGAAACATCCCAGGACGGTTTCAAGGTCGAGCGCCTGTCGATCGCGGTTCTGGTAGACCGGGCCCGCCTGACCGCGTCTCTCGGCGGCGAGCCGGACCAGACCGCAATCGACGCGCAGCTCGAGGAAATCCGGCAGCTTGCCGCATCCTCCGCCGGTGTCGATGCCGCGCGTGGCGACATGGTCAAGGTGTCCGTGGTCGACTTCATCGACGGCGGCCGGGACCTTGAACCGATCCCGCCCCTGAGCGTGTCCGAATACCTGCTCCGCCAGTCCGGCAACATCATCAACGCGGCTGCGATCCTGATCGTGGCGGGCATGGTGATCTGGTTCGGACTTCGCCCCGCTGTTGCCGCGCTGGTTCCGAAACCGGAGCCCGTGAGGGCGGAAATCGCCGAGATGGCCATGATGCCCGAAGACGGCGAGATCGGCGGAGAATTTTCCGACCAGAGGTACCTGGCTTCGCCCGATCATTCCGCGATGCTGAGCGACCTGAACTCCAAACTCAACCAGTCCCCGTTGAAGAAGCTGGAGTCACTCCTCGATTACAACGAGGAACAGTCCGCCGCGATCCTGCGTCAGTGGCTCTATGAAAACGAGAGGGCCTGACCATGCGCGGTAACATCGCAGCCTATATCCCGACGCTGACCAGCGGTCCGTTCCAGACGCTGAATTCGACGGACGCGGTCATGGCCGAGGTGATGCCCGTCCATGTGCAGGAGCCCGCAGAACCGACGCTGGAGGAAAAACTGGCCGCGGAATTCGAACGCGGACACAAGGCCGGCGAGGCGTCGGCCACCGAACGTCTCGAAATCCGCATGGCGGAGGAGCGCAAGGCCCATGACCAGGAAGTCGCGGCTATCCGGGAGACCTTGTGTGCAGAACAGGCAAGTCTTCTGGGCGAAGGTCTGAAGGCCGCGTTCGGCGATCTGGAAAACACCATCGCATCCTGCGTTGCCGAGATCCTCAAGCCCCTCGTCGAAGAACAGATCGCCAACCGGATCGTTGGATCGTTCCGGGAAACGCTGTCGCGACTTCTGGAAGGCGGGCAGGGGCCGCTGGTTCGGGTCAGCGGGCCTGAAGCCCTGTTGGATCTGCTCCGCGCCGATCCCGGAAGTCTGGAAGGACGGATCGAATACGAGGTGAGCGACGCCGCCGAACTGACCGCCGTGATCGGCGAGACCACCTTGAACACGCGGTTCGCGGAATGGATGGCGCAACTGCGCCTCGCACTGGAGGCGCAGTGAGCCATGCAGGATACCTTGCCCAACGAAATCGTCATTGTCCGCCGCAGGCCCGCATGGGAGGGGGAAGCCCATCCCCACGGCGTGTGGAAAATCGCCTATGCCGATTTCATGACCGCGATGATGGCGTTCTTTCTGGTGATGTGGCTGATCAATGTTACCGACGACAGCGTCAAGAGCGGCGTCGCCCAGTATTTCAATCCGGTCAAGCTGGCGTCTACCGCGCCGAACAGGAAGGGGCTCAACGACCCGAATGTCGCCGGCACCACCAATGAAGACGGTGCCAACCTGCCCGAGGGCGACCTGAATGCGGGCAACGGCCGCATGGACGGGGTCGATATCCGCAAAGGCGTGGCTCCCGAGGCGTCCGAACCCAGTTCCGGCACCACGTCGGGCCAGTTCACCCGGACCCATTCCGAGGCGCAGCTGTTCTCGGACCCTTACGCGGTGCTGGACAGGCTCGCCGGGATGGCAGCCTCCACGGAGGAGGTGAAGTATTCCGATCGGGAAGCCTATGGCGACGGACTGGATAAACAGGCGGGAGCCCGGGGCGGCGAAGCGTTTCGCGATCCGTTCGATCCCCTCTACTGGCAGTTCCTGCCGACCCGCGGCGCGGGCGAGGTGGATGCCTCCGCGGAGAAAACGGAGATGACGCAGACGGAGGCCGTCGCGGTCATCGAGCCAGTGTCCCGGCCGATGCCGGGTGACGAGGATCCGGCAGGCGGGGGAGACGGCAATGCGAATTTGGTTGCCCACGTCCTTGCCGGCAAAACGGTTCCTTACAAAGACACCAGCGCCAGGGCCGGCGAAAACGCGCCTTCCGGGCCGGAGAAACAGCAGGCCCGGGCGAAGCTGCAGGCAGCGGCACCGACGCAGCCAGCCGATGGATCCGCTTTGATGGAGCGTTTGAATGCCGCTCTTTCCGAAACGGGCAGCGGAACGATGAAGGAGACCGCGAACCGGGTGACGATCGAGGAGATCGACGACGGGGTAATGATCAGTCTCACGGACGATCAGAATTTCGGCATGTTCGCAATCGGATCGGCGGAACCCCGTCCGGAACTTGTCGCCCTCGTCGGACGCATCGGCAAGATCGTCAGCGCGGAAACGGGGCTGATCGTCATCAAGGGGCATACGGACGCCCGGCCGTTCCGGTCGAAGAATTACGACAACTGGCGCCTGTCTACGGCGCGCGCCCACATGGCGCTCTACATGCTCGCGCGCGGCGGGGTCCCGATGAAACGGTTCGAACGGGTTGAAGGCTACGCCGACCGTGACCTGAAACATCCGGAAGATCCCTTCGCGGCATCCAACCGGAGGATCGAGATCTTCCTGAAGGAGGCAAGCTGATGCTGCGTAAACCGATGGCCCTCCTGCTGGCGCTCAATGCCTGGGTCTGCCTGACGGTGTCGCTGCCGCAGGCCGCGCCCGCAGCGTCGCCTTATGAAATGGTCCGCACGCTGCAGTCGCTTCAGGCGCAGGTCGCCCAGGGCAACAGCCAGGCCCTGGCGGCCCAGCGGGCCCTGCTGCTGCGGATGGAAAATGATTTCCTCGATGCTCCCGCGGTGGTCTGGCAGGATCCGCGCAATGCCCGCGCGGCCGTCATTCACCTGTTGAGCGGCGGGCATCCGGCCGTCATGCGGGACTTGTTGAAATTCGATCCCTTGCCCCTGATCGAACCGGATCTGATGAAGGGGGCGCTGGCCTATGTGGAGGGCCGCGAACAGCAGGCCGGAGAATTGCTGTCGCAATTCGATCCTCGCGAGCTGCCGCCAAGCCTCGGCGGTCATGTGGCGCTGGCGCTCGCGGCCGTCACAGTGAGCGACAGGCCTGAAACGGCGCTGACCTATCTCGGTCTCGCGCGGCTGCTCCTGCCCGGAAGCCTGGTGGAGGAGGCCGCCCTGCGCCGGGAGGTTTTCGTGGCCGGCACCCTCGGCGATATCGAGCGGTTCCAGTCGCTCTCCATCACCTATCTGAGGCGGTTCAGGAATTCCATCTATGCAGGCGATTTCCGGCGCAGGTTCATGATGGCGATTGACACGCTGGGATTTGCAAAGAGCCCGGAAAAATTCGCGTTGATCGAAAGCCTCTTGAAGGAGTTCGACGAGGACACCCAGCGGACGCTTTACCTTAGGCTTGCGCATACCGCCTTGCTGAACGGCCAACTGGAGATCGTTCGCAAGGTTGCGGACCGGGCCATTCCGCTGGCCATGGGCGGAACCCGCGAGGAAGCGCTTCTGAAAATCTACAGGGCCGGTGCAACGCTCGATGCCGATAACATCAAGGCCGTGCGCGATACGCTGTGGTCCGTCGACAAGGCCCTTCTGGCGCCCGATGAACTCGAACTGCTGGATGCGGTCTATTCGGTGTTGAACTCCGTTCGTCACTGGCCCGAGCCCCCGGCAAATGTCATCGGCGAGTTTTCCGTCTATACGCCGGCTAACAAACCCGTCGACCCGGACTGGACAACGCCGGTCATGCGCCGGGCAACCCAGCTGTTGCTGGAGACGGACAAGCTTTTGAGTGAAGCGGGGAACCCTTGAAATGAGCTATGCGAACACGCCCGTGCTGCAATCGGGCAACCAGGCATCGGCAAAAGCAGATGCTGCCGGAAACCGGCAAAAGGGCGACGGTGACGCAGCCTCTCGCGGCGACCAGTTCCTGAACCTGATGCGATCGCTCACCGGCCGAAGAACCGACGGTTCCGGGGCAGGGGGCGCGCAGGCGCGGCTGCAGAATGCGCCGACCGGTAACGGTGAGGCGGGCAACGCCCTTTCCCGGCCCGCGGAGGAACGCCAGGGCAACGGGGCAGGAAAACAGGCCGCGCCGGCAGATCTTCCCGCTGCACCGTCCCAGACGTCCGGCACCTCGGACATGGCAGCCGGGAGCGGTCCCTTCGACGCGGCTGTTGATGCGGCCCTCAGGGACGGTGCCGGTGCGGGCGAAGACGGGACCGGGTCGAAGGAGCCCGGCTCGGGTGCCCGCAACGTTCTCGCCGGTGTGCTAGAACAACTGGCCGGCGGCGCGCCGCGCAATGCCGGGACAGGGCAGACCGGGAACGCCGGTCAGCCGAACGGACAGGCGGTCCTGAACAATATCGCGCAGGCCGCGCCGCCACAGAATGCGTCCAGGACGCCTGCATCAGGTGAAACAGGTGTCGAAGACCTCTTTGCCAGGTTCGGCTTCAAACCGGAAGCGATATCGGAAGGTCGCGCAACCTCGAAACAGGCTGCGGCATTGAAGTCGCCGATCGATGCGACGTCGGTCAAGGTCATTCGCCAGGAAACCCATTTCGCACCCTCCTTCCGCCTGTCGCCGGTCCAGCAGGTAGGCCAGGGGATTGTGGCAAGCCTGAAGGCGGAAGCCTCCCGTGCCGCGCCCGACCCGCAGGGCCTGTCGATCAGGCCGGAGGGCGAGGCCGTCAAGACGCTTGAAATCAAGCTGACGCCGGTCGAACTCGGCACGGTGAAGGTGTCGCTGAAAATCACGGGCGGCAATGTGGAAGTCACCATGACGGCGAGCAATCCGCAGACGGCTGAAATGCTGAAGCAGGACCGGCAACTGCTCGACCAGATGCTTCGCGCGACCGGTCACAGGGCGGAAACCATCACCATTCAGGCGGCCGACGATCGGGTTGCCGGCCCGCAGCAAATGGGACAGTCCCAGTCAAACGGCGCCTCGTTCGCTCAGGCCGATCAGAATGCCGGTAACGATTCCTTTCGGAATTCTCTGCAACAAGGCAACCACCAGGAAAACCGGGAGCCTGGCCGTCAGGCCGGGGACCAGTCTGGAACCGACGACCTCGCAAGGAGTGTTGAAGATGAAAACGGTATTGATCAGCGTCACGATGGCGGCGTCTATCTTTAGCGGCCTGGCCGCCTCGACCGGCCCGGTTTCCGCGGAAATCCAGAACATCTGCGAGCGGGAAATGGTTGAAGCGGCCCGCAAGTACCGCGTTCCGCTCGGCGTTCTCTATGCCGTCGGACTGACCGAGACGGGACGGCGCAACTCGCTCTATCCCTATGCGCTCAACATCGAGGGATCGTCCGAGTTCCCGCCGTCCGCGGCCGCCGCCAAGGCCGATGTGCTTGAGGCGCGCCGGCAGGGCAAGAAGCTGATCGACATCGGCTGCATGCAGATCAACCAGTATTACCACGGGTCAAAGTTCGCCTCGGTCGACCATATGCTGCAGCCGCGGGCAAACGTGCAATATGCCGCGCGCTTCCTGAAGGAACTGCGCCAGCGCCAGGGGTCCTGGACCATGGCGGTTGCCCGCTATCACGCCGGTCCGGACAACGATCCGGCGCAGAAGCGCTACGTCTGCAAGGTGATCGAAAACATGGTGGCAACCGGTTTCGGGAAGTGGACCGAAAAATCCCGGGAATTCTGCGGCTGAGTGCCGGACTTGCGTTGCAGGTCCGGCCAATACTTATAATTTAAGATAATTCGTTTCTTATTCAAATAAAATATCCGTCGATTTTTCAGCGCAACAGCTTCGCGCAAGATAAAGCCTCTTGAATAGTCTCCAGAAAGTTTCGGAAACGGGAGACGTTCCATGGGTCTTTACGGAGTAATGCGCACCGGTGTTTCGGGGATGAACGCTCAGTCGAGCAAACTCGGCACGGTTGCAGATAACATCGCCAATTCCAGTACCACGGGCTACAAGCGCGCGGCGTCGGAATTCTCCTCCCTGGTCCTGTCTCAGGGAAGCGGCACCTACAATTCCGGCGGCGTCGAAGCCCAGACCAAATATGCCATTACCGACCAGGGCGCGCTGAGCTACACGACGTCCAGCCTGGACCTTGCGGTCGAGGGCAACGGCTTTTTCGTGGTCTCCGACAAGGACGGCAGTCCGATGCTGACCCGTGCCGGCTCCTTCGTGCCCACTGATGAAGGCTATCTGATCAACACGGCCGGCTATTACCTGCAAGGCTATCCGATCACCAACGGCGCCGCGCCCACGACGGTCGCCAACGGTCTGGGCGGCATGGAGCGGATCAACATTTCCCAGAACCGGCTGGAAGCGGTCCCGACCGACGAGGCAACGCTGTGGACCAACGTGCCCGAGGACGCGGCCATCGTGGCGCCGGCGGACCTGCCTTCCGCCAACGCGGCGACGGCCACCTATTCGGCCAAGACCTCGCTCGTCGTCTACGACAATCTCGGCAACGAGGTGACGCTTGACGTCTATTACTCCAAGGTCACGGAAACGGCGGTCGATTCCGATTGGGAAGTGGCGATCTACAACGCCGCGGATGCCGCGGCCGGCGGCGGATTTCCCTATTCGGCCGCTGCTCTTTCCACCCAGACCATCACCTTTGACGTCACCACCGGCGACCTGACGGGCGCGAGCCCGACGGTCATCAATGTGGCTGTGCCCAATGGCGGCACGTTCGATATCGACCTTGCGCAGAATACTTATCTGGCGGCCGATTTCACGGTGACGGAGGTGAATGCGAACGGCAATGCGCCGAGTTCCGTGGAGGATGTCGAATTTGACGAAAACGGCACGCTTTACGCCCTTTACGCCAATGGCGATCGCCGCGCGATCTACCAGATCCCGCTCGCCGATGTCGCGAGCCCCGACAAGCTGACGCCGGTTTCCGGCAACCTCTACCGGGTGTCCAACGAGTCCGGAGACGTCCGTGTCGGTTTTCCGGGTGAGGGCGGTCTCGGCAGCCTCGTCGTCGGCGCCCTTGAAAACTCCAACGTCGACCTCGCCAGCGAGCTGACCTCGATGATCGAGTCCCAGCGCAGCTACACCGCCAATTCCAAGGTGTTCAAGGCCGGGTCCGATCTCCTGGAAGAACTGGTCAACCTGGTCCGCTGAGCCACGGGATACCTCGAGAGTAACATGCCATGAGCCTGTCCGTCGCACTCCAGGTCGCCCAGTCCGCGCTCGCGGCCCGGCAAGCGGAGACCGCAACCACCTCGCGCAACATCGCCGGAGCGCAGGACGCCGGGTACTCCCGTAAGTCGGTGATGCTCAGCTCGGTCTATTCCGAAGCCGGCCAGTCCGGCGGCGTCCGGGTCGAGGGCATTGCCCGCACAACGGACAGTGCGCTTTATACGTCGCTGCTGACTTCCACTTCCGCGGGCTCGTCCCAGCAGGCGGTGCTTGACGGACTGGAGCGGCTGAACGAGACCATCGGCGATACGGCGCTGGAAATGTCCCCGTCCGCTCGGCTCGGCGACCTGAAAACGTCCATCCAGGCCTATGCGGCGGATCCGAACAACACCATCCTGGCACAGGATTTTCTGCAGACCGCCAAGGACATGGCGAGGGCCCTGAACGAGGGATCGGACCTCGTCCAGTCCGTCCGTGCCGATGCGGACGCGGCGACCGCCGATTCGGTCGACGAAATCAACAAGCTGCTCGGTCAGCTGGAGGATCTGAACAGGGTGATCGTCCGGGGCAACCAGAGCGGTGCGGATGTTACCGATGCCCTGGACAGCCGCGACCGGGTCCTGCTTTCGCTGTCCGAAGAAATCGGTATCCGGACCCTGACGCAGGCCGACGGCGGCATGGTGGTCTATACCGACAGCGGTGTGACCCTGTTCGAAACCACGGCCAGGACGGTCAGTTTCGACAGGACCAACACATTCGGCCCGGCAACGGCCGGCAACCAGGTATATGTCGACGGCGTTCCGGTCGCCGGACCGAACGCGATCATGCCGATCACGAGTGGCCGGCTGCAGGGTCTGACCACCCTTCGCGACGACGTCGCGGTCACCTATCAGAGCCAGCTGGATGAAATCGCCCGCGGCCTTGTGGAAGCCTTCGCCGAAAGCGACCAGGTTGCCGCGGGGCCGGATCAGGCCGGCCTGTTCACCTATTCAGGCGGGCCTGCGGTTCCGGCGGCGGGTACGCTCGTCGTCGGGCTGGCCGCCGATATCCGGATCAACGCCAATGCCGATCCGGATCAGGGCGGCGACCTCGACCTGCTGAGGGACGGCGGCATATCCGATCCGCTCGATCCGAACTACGACTACAATCCGGGCGATCTCGCCGGCTACAGCGGCCGCCTGCAGGAATACCAGGATGCCATGGATGCGCCCCGCGTCTTCGACGGCGGCGTGGAGCTTGACCCGACCGACACGTTGTCCGGGTTCGCCTCGTCGTCGGTGAGCTGGCTGGAAAGCCGGCGCCAGACGGCGACCAGCGATCTGGAGGTCCAGTCCGTCATCGTCTCCAGAACGGCGGAATCCCTTTCCAACACCACCGGCGTGAACCTCGACGAGGAAATGACCCGCATGCTCGACATCGAGCGGGCCTATGCGGCTGCCGCCAAACTGATCACCGCCGTCGACAGCATGCTCGACGACCTTCTGGCCGCTGCGAGGTAAGCCGTTATGAAAATGACCTACATTTCAACCATTTCCATGTCGGACGGGGCGAGGCGGCAGATGATGAGCCAGGCCGGCAACGTGAACAGGCTCCAGACCGAGCTTTCGTCGGGGCGCAAGTTCGATGTCGGCCTCGATCTGGGCAGCCGGACCGGAGAGACCGTTACGCTGCGGTCTGAATTCGAGTTTCTCAACACCATTGCCGATACCAACGGGCTGACGGCTTCAAGGCTCGATGTCGCCCAGGCCGCGATGGGAGACATCCGGACCGTCGCGGAGGATTTTCTGGCGACCCTTGTCGCCGTGCGGGACAGCGATGGCAGCAATTCGGTGACGCAAACCGAGGCCGCCGGCAATCTGGAACTGTTGATGTCCCGGTTGAACACCCAGCTGAACGGCAACTTCATATTCGCCGGGCTCAACTCCGACGTCGCTCCGATCAATGACTACAGCGACCCGCTGCAGCCCAACAGGATCGCGGCCGATGCCGCCTTTCTCGGGCAGTTCGGCTTCACCCAGTCCGACCCGAACGTATCGACCATCACCGGCGCGGCCATGACCGCCTATCTGAACGGGCCGTTTGATGCGCTGTTCGCCGATCCGAACTGGGGCAACGACTGGTCGACCGCGTCCGATCAGACTGTCGTCAGCCGGATTTCCGCGAGCGAGGAACTGACGACATCGGTCAGCGCCAATGAGGTATCGTTCCGCCAGCTGGCCCAAGCCTTCACCATGATGTCGGATCTGGGCAACACCAACCTCGGGGCGGATGCCTACAAGGCCGTTGTCGACAAGTCGATCTCGCTGATCGGCGAGGCGATCGTCGGCGTCACCAACCTGATGGGCGAACTGGGAACGGCCCAGGAGCGTGTCTCGGTCGCGAATGACCGCCTCTCCATCCAGACAGACATTTTGAACCAGCGCATCAATGCGCTTGAGAACGTCAATCTGGAGGAGACATCGGTGCGCCTGAACACCGCGATCACCCAGCTTGAAACCACCTACGCGATCAGCGCACGGATCCAGCGGCTGAGCATTCTCAACTACTTCTGACCGCAAGCCGGCAGACTGGCCCCTATGCAACGACCTGAATAACGAGAGAGGGTTCCATGTACAACTTGTCCTATGCCGAGACCATGGACGATATCTGCGCGGATGAAAAACTGAACGAGCTCGAGGCGATGAACATCGTCATCGACAAGCTGGAGCAGGCCAAGGACACCGGGCCCAACTCCCGGGAAACCGTTGAAGCCCTGTTCTACACCCGGCGGCTGTGGGGCTACTTCCTGGAAAGCCTGACCGATGACAACAACGAACTGTCCACCTCGTTGCGCGCCCAGCTTATCTCGATCGGCATCTGGGTGATCAAGGAAACCGAGCGGATCCGGCAGAACGAAAGCGAGAGCCTGGACCCGCTCATTCAAATCAACTGCATCATTCGCGACAGCCTGAACGGATAAATCGATGAAAATTGGTCTGAAAGCGGGCGAACGCCTGTTCGTGAACGGAGCCGTCCTGCGCGTGGAGCGCAAGACAAACCTGGAACTGATGAACGACGCGGTCTTCCTCCTGGAAAACCATGTCCTTCAGCCCGAGGACGCGACGACCCCCCTGCGGCAGCTCTATTTCGTCCTGCAGACGATGGTCATGGACCCGGTCGCGGCACCGTCGGTCCAGGGCCTGTTCGAAATGATGATGCGCTCGGCAAAGGCCGTCTTTTCCAATCCGCACATCCTGGAAAGCCTTGAAACGGTTGAGGACTTGAAGAGTGAGTCCCGCTGGTTCGAAGCCATGAAGATCGTGCGCAGCCTCTATCCGACCGAAGCCGCGCTGATGAGCGGCGGCGAGGCCGAAATCGACCAGGTGGTCCGCCTGGCCTGCGCCTGAAAGGAGCAACCGAAATGACCGTTTCCGCCGTAAACGCCGCGACCGACGCGGGCAAATCCACCACAGCCAGCGCGGCCAGGGAACAGCTGACCGTCGATTATGACGCTTTCCTGCAGCTGATGATGGCGCAGATGCAGAACCAGGATCCGACCGACCCGGTGGATTCCTCCGAGCAACTCGCCCAGCTTGCCAGCTTCTCGCAGGTCGAACAGTCGATCGAAACCAATACCAAGCTCGAAACCATGCTGACCAACATGTCCTTCGGCCAGGTGGATGACCTGATCGGCCGCACGGCGACCGACGCCAACGGCAATTCCGGCGTGGTGACCTCGGTCGAAATCTACTCCGACGGCACGGTCCTCGGACTCGACAACGGCAAGGGGATCCTGCTGGGCGCAGGCGTGACGATCACCTGACCATGAACGAAGTCGACGCACTTGACCTGGTCCGCTCCGCGATCTGGACCATCATCATCGGGTCGGCACCCGCGATCGTGCCGGCGATGGTGGTCGGGATCGCTATCGCCCTGCTGCAGGCCCTTACCCAGGTCCAGGAGATCACGCTGACCTTCATTCCGAAGATCGTCGCCATCCTGGTGATGATCATCATTGCCGGTCCGTTCATCGGCGGCCAGATTTACGGCCTGACGGTCCTGATCTACGGTCGGATCGAACACGGCTTCTAGGAGGACTGGGCCGGCGCTTCAAGGCCTGCCGCCGGATTGGCATCACACCTGTATCACTTCGGCGATCCTGTCTGAAAAGGCACCGGTCCCGAGTTGTCCGCCGAGATCCCTGGTCCGGGTGTCCGGATTGGCCAGAACCGTGTCGATAGCCAGGTCGATTGCAGCGGCGGCCGCGACCAGCCGTTGGTCGTCTTTCCGCATACCGATCCAGTTCAAGAGCATCGCGCCGGATGCGATCAGCGATACCGGATTGGCAAGATCCTTTCCCGCAATATCCGGCGCCGAGCCGTGTTGCGCCTGGGCCATGGCATGGTCCGTGCCCGCGTTCAGCGAGGCGGCCAATCCGAGGCCGCCGGCGATTTCAGAGGCCTGATCGGACAGGATGTCACCGAACATGTTGGTGGTCACGACCACGTCGAATTCGCTCGGGTCGCGCACCAGATAGGCCGCCATGGCATCCACCAGACGTTCCTCGTATTCCACATCCTGAAAATCCCTGGCGACTTTGCGCACGCATTCCAGAAACAGTCCGTCGGAGATCCTGAGCACATTGGCCTTGTGAACGGCCGTGACCTTCTTCCGGCGCGTCCGGGCAAGCGCGAAAGCCGTTTCGGCAATCCGGAGCGAGGCCTCGCGCGTGACCTTCCGCACCGACAGGGCGATGTCGGGCGTGGGCATGAATTCCCCAGGCCCGAGATACATGGATCTGTCGGAATAAAACCCTTCGGTATTCTCGCGAACGATGACCAGGTCGATCCGCTTGCCTGACATGGACAGCAGGCCGGGACGGGTATGGGCCGGCCGGATATTGGCATAAAGATCGAGCCCGATCCGGAGCGCGCCGGACGGATTGATTCCGCCCTTTTCGCGCGGTGGATAGTCGTTGTGGGAGACCGGCCCCAAGAGAATGCCGTCCGCTTCCGCGGCTTTTGCGAGTGTGTCCTGCGGAAACGTCGTTCCGTGGGCCTTGAGCGCCGCAAAACCGGCGGGAAGCTCGTTATAGCCGATCCCGAAACCGAACTTGGCCGCCGCCACGGACAGGACCTTTCGTGTCGCGGCCGTGATTTCGGGACCGATTCCGTCCCCGGCAAGTACCGCCACGGTCAGATCGGTCGAAGGAGTGGTCTTCCTGGTCAAGCTGCGGCTCCCATTGTTTTCTGTCGCGCAGACCCTTTAGGCCCCTGCGCCTGCGGCCTTGTCAACAGCCGGACCTGATCCCGGATCGGACAACAGGACCGGGTCCCATCCACGTCCATGAGCGCGGGCACAAAGTTCACGCAAGCTTCGCCGGCCATGGTGCGGTCAGTTCTTTGCGAACGAGAGAAGGCATGTCTGACACCACCCTCAATCCAGCCGGCGCGAACGCACCCGACAGCCGGCGCGATATCGGCTTTGCCATCGGCATCGTCCTGATCCTGGCCGTCCTGTTCCTGCCGATCCCGACCTTCCTGATCGATGTCGGCCTGGCCATGTCTATCGCGCTGTCCGTGCTGATCCTGATGGTCGCGCTCTGGATCCAGAAACCGCTGGATTTCTCGTCTTTCCCCACGATCCTCCTGATCGCGACGATGCTGCGCCTGTCGCTCAACATCGCGACGACACGGGTCATCCTTGCCAACGGCCACGAGGGATTGAATGCCGCCGGCTACGTCATCAACGGCTTTTCCCAGTTCGTGATGAGCGGCGACTTCGCCATCGGCCTGATCGTCTTCGCCATCCTGGTGACGGTCAACTTCCTGGTGATCACCAAGGGCGCGACCCGTATCGCCGAGGTCGGCGCCCGGTTTACCCTTGATGCGATCCCGGGCAAGCAGATGGCGATCGACGCGGATCTGTCGGCCGGTCTGATCAACGACAAGGAGGCCCAGCGGCGGCGGAGCGAACTCGAAGAGGAAAGTTCCTTCTTCGGCGCCATGGACGGTGCCTCGAAGTTCGTGCGCGGCGATGCGATCGCGGGCCTGATCATCACCGCGGTCAACGTTCTGGGCGGCATGGTCATCGGTGTGACCCGTTACGGCATGAGCCCGTCGGATGCGGCCGATGTCTTCACCAAACTGTCCGTCGGCGACGGCCTGGTCTCCCAGATCCCGGCGCTGATCGTCTCCCTGGCCGCGGGCCTCCTCGTTTCCAAGGGCGGCACGCGAGGGTCGGCCGACAAGGCGGTTCTCGGCCAGCTCGGCGGCTATCCGCGCGCGCTCTACGTGGCGGCGATCCTGATGGGGATCTTCGCCCTGATGCCGGGCCTGCCGATGGTGCCTTTCGCGCTGCTTGCCGGGCTGATGGGGTTCACCGGGTATGCGATCCCCAGGCGCATGGCGGCGAAGAAAAAGGAAGAAGATGAAAAGAAGGCGCAGGAAGACGCCCGGACGAAGCAGGAAAGCCGGGAATCCGTCAAGGAATCCCTGAAGACCTCGGAAATCGAGCTCTGCCTGGGCAAGCAGATTTCCAGCCAGTTGCTGGCCAACCACGGCGAACTCGCCCGCCGCGTCGGCAAGATGCGCCGCAAGTTCGCCGAACAATACGGTTTCGTGGTGCCCGACGTCCGGGTCACCGACAGCCTGACGCTTGATCCGAAAAGCTACCAGATCAAGATCCACGGCACGATCGTCGCCCAGCAGCAGCTGAAGGTTGGCGAACTGCTGGTCATGCCCGCTTCGGACGCGCACCTGCCGGTTCCGGCGGAAGAGACCCGGGAGCCCGCCTTCGGCATGCCCGCTTTCTGGGTGCCGCTGGCCTATCGCGACGAACTGAAGCGGGACGGGCTGGAGCCGGCCGACAACAACACGGTGATCCTGACCCACCTGAGCGAGGTGATCCGCAACAACCTGCCGCAGCTCCTGTCCTACAAGGACATGCGCAATCTGTTCGACCGGCTGGATCCGGAGTACCGCAAGCTGCTGGACGATATCTGCCCGGCGCACACGTCCTATTCCGGGCTGCAGGCGGTGCTGAAGCTGCTGCTTTCCGAACGGGTCTCGATCCGCAACCTGCACCTCATCCTGGAGGCGATCGCGGAAATCGTTCCCCATGTCCGCCGCTCCGAGCAGGTCGCCGAGCATGTGCGCATGCGCATCGCCCAGCAGATCTGCGGCGACCTCTCCCAGGGAGGGCCGCTGAACGTGCTGCGGCTCGGCAACCGCTGGGACCTTGCCTTCCACAATGCCCTGAAACGCGACGCCAAGGGCGACGTGATCGAATTCGACATCGAGCCGCAGCTCGTCGAGGAATTCGGCAATGAGGTTTCGGACGCCGTCCGCAAGCACCTGAAGGCGGGCCGGAACTTCGCGATCGTCGCGACACCGGACGCCCGGCCTTATGTGCGCATGATCGTGGAACGCATGTTCCCGACACTGCCGGTGCTATCTCATCTGGAAATCGCCCGAGGCGTGGATGTCGCTTCCCTCGGCAGCGTCTCATGATTGCAAGCGGGCTCATTCTCGGCGAGGCGGGCACCGCCGTCCTTTTGTCGGTGTTTCTGCTGTTCTGCCGGATCGGCGCCTGCCTGATGGTGATCCCGGGCTTTTCCAGCGACCGGGTCGCCATGCGCATCCGCCTGTTCATCGCGCTTTCGGTAACGCTGGCCCTGACGCCCCTGCTTCTGCCCACCATGCAGGCGGCGCTTCCGGATCAGACCCTTGCCACAACCGCGCGGATGATCGCCTCGGAACTCTTCATCGGTTTCCTGATCGGGTTCCTGGGACGCATCTTCCTGGTCGCCCTTGAAACGCTGGCGACCTTCGTCTCGATGGCCGTCGGCCTGTCCAACATGCAGGGCGTTGCGATCGAGGGGTCGGAGGTGCTTCCGCCGCTTGCAAACCTGATGACGCTGACCGCGACCGCGATGATCTTCATCAGCAATCAGCACTGGGAGGTCCTGCGCGGGCTGGCCGCCTCCTACAGCGCTCTGCCGCCGGGCGGGCCGATGGATGTGGTCGGCGCCCTGGAGCGTTTGTCCGACCAGCTCGATACAACCTTTGTCCTCGCGCTGCGGATCTGCAGCCCGTTCGTCGTCTACACCGTTGTGGTCAACCTGGCGATCGGGCTGGTCAACAAGCTGACCCCGCAGATCCCGGTCTACTTCATTTCCATGCCCTTCGTGATCGCCGGCGGCATGTACTTCCTCTTCATGGTCTTCTCGGAAGCAATCACCCTTTTCCTCGACGGATACTTCACCTGGCTCAAATTGGGATAATACACATGGCACGCACCAGCCACGATATCGAACGGATCTTCAAACTGCAGAAGCAGATCCACGTCCTGTCCTCCTGGCTCCTGCAAAAACTGGACGGGCAGGCCAGCGAACTGGCGGACAAGGAACAGCGCATCCTGCTGGCGCTCTCAAGCGGAGACCTGGCGCGGCACGATCTGTTCATCAGCAGGGCGGCGGACCGGCTGAAGGCCATCCTGGCGGAACTCGGCGAACTGTCCGAGGCGCGCGACAAGGTCCAGACCGAATTTGTCCGCCAGCGGATGATGCTGAGGATCATGGAGCAGCGCCTGGCAAAGATGCGCGGCGACGAGCAGCGCAAGGCCGAGGACCGCGAACTGACGGACCTGCTGGAACACCATCTGCGCCGGTCCGCGTAAGGCTGCCGCAAGGTCCACCCGATTAGAATAAGCAAAGGCGGCGAGGGTGCTTTCGCCGCCGATGCCGGAAAGCAAAGGGCCCAGACGGGCCGAATGTCATGTTCAGGAGTGCACCCATGGCGATCTCGCCACCATCCGATCTTGTCCTCGATGTGGTTCGCGCAGCGGACCCCGTTGAAAGAAGCGCGGCCGCGGGCAAATTGCAGCGCATCGCGGCACAGGCCGGGACCGGCGGCTCCGGTTTCCGTACGGCCGTCGACGACACCCTGGCCTCCTCGGTTCGGACCTCCGGGTCCGCGGGAGGCCCTGCCGGCAAATCGCCGGCAGAGAAATTCGAGGCGCTGGTTCTGCACCAGTTTGTCGAGACCATGCTCCCTGACGATGCCGGCAACGTCTTCGGCGAAGGGGCGACCGGCGAGATCTGGAAATCGATGCTGGCCGAACAGGTCGCCAATCAGATGGCGGCCAGCGGCGGGATCGGGATCGCCGATCTCATGTCGGACACGCTGAAGCGGGGGACTGAAGCCTGATGTCGGAAGAGCTTGACCGGAATGGGTCCCTGACCCTGTCCAATCCAGTGGCGGAGGCAATCCTGAAGGCCGCGATCCACCGGGCGCTGAATGTCGTGGAGGCGGAAACGCGGGCGCTGCGCGACGGCGGCGGCACCGATCTCAAGGCCTTCGAATATCGCAAAAGCCAGGCGCTGCTCGACCTCAGCCGGGCCCGCCAGTCGGTTTCGTCCACGGCGCTCGGACAGGAAATCAGGGACCTGCTGGAAAGCCTTCGCGTGTCCTTGAAGGACAACATGCAATTGCTGTCCCGCCATCTCGCCGCCGTCAAGGAGATTGCCGACCTGGTCGCGCAGTCGATGCTGGACGCGGAGTCCGACGGCACCTATGCCCGTCCGATGCCGGAATGCCATCATGATTAAATGGATCTTCGTCGGGATCTGGATGCCGCTGGCGACAATCGCATCCGGCTACGCGACCCAATACTGGCTGACCGATCGGATGGCCCGGGGCGCGGCCGAGCAGGCGCAACTCGGCGGGCTGGATTATGAAACCGTGCAGCCGGTCAATGTGCCGATCCTGAAGGACGGCGCCCTGCAGGGCTACGTGGTCGCCAACCTGGTGTTCACCGCCGATGCGGACGTGCTGCGCAGCCTGCCGGTGCCGCCGCACCCGTTTCTGGTCGACGAGGCTTTCCGTCTGCTCTATGCCGACGAGGCGCTCGATTTCAAGCGCCTGGAACGCTACGACCTGGACGGCCTGAAGCGGCACCTGAGGCAGGCCGTCAATGCCCGGATCGGCGATGACGTCGTCAAGGAGGTCCTGGTGGAGGAATTCAACTACTTCACAAAGGCCGATGTGATCACACACTAGGGTGCGGACCCATAAAATTCTATTTTCAGGCGTCCATCCGGCAAAGGAAAGCGAGGAAAAGCCTGCAGAACCATGCGCGTGCATGGTGCAAAGGCTTTGACGCGGCTGTCCGCAGCCGGATTGGCGTCCTTCGGATCGACCGGGAAACGGCCGCCTCCTGCGTTGCAAAATCTTGAAAACCTTCCGGGTTTCCTGCGACTTTGCGTCTTGGATACAGCCGTTTCCTGATCGACCTGAAGACAGAATTTTATGAGTCCGTACCCTAGGGCACGGCCCGCAGGTTCGCCATTACTTCAGGAAGGCATCGGACCGTTCGGTTCCGGTGCCTTTTTCATGACATCACCGTTGTCGACATGTCGCGCAATCCGCTTGGAAAGGACGGTATGAGATGGATAGCGGTTTGGCGCCCGGGTGATCCGGACGGGGCCGGCTAACCCCGCGCCTCCGCGCGCGCATCATCCAGGGCGGCGAGCAACCTGCGCGTATTTTCCTCAGGGTCGTCCGAGGCATTGGTGAATTCGATGTAGGAGACGTTGACCGCGTTCTCCGGCTCGCCGAGTACGAGCGAGAAATAGACCCAGACACCCTTATGGTAGAATTCCAGGTCCAGGCCGATCGTCGGCGGCCGGTCCCAGTCGAGGTCGACGCTGGCTGCCATGCCGTAGCGCAGCGTATCGTCCTTGAAATAGAGCTCGGCCGAGGATCTGACGAGATCGGCGATGTTACCGTGCTGCTCGGTCCGGACAAATGCCACGAGATCGACCACGTCGACCAGCTTCATTTCGCTGGTAAAATCCTTGAGCGCCAGGGCGAGCGCCTCCTTGCGCTGCTGGTCGGCACTGGCGGCCGCGGCAGCCTTGCCGGCTCCTCCCGTATGATCCTGCATCGCGCACCCTTCCTGATGCGATGGAATAGTCAACTGCCTGATATTGCTACCCAGCACGGCGTGAGTACACATAGCAGATGATTTCCGCAACAGCGCGATAGAATTCGGGAGGAATCATGCGGTCCAGCTCGGTGCTGGCGTAAAGCGAACGCGCCAGCTCGCGGTCCTCGATCACCGGAACCTGGTTTTCTTCCGCGATCTGGCGGATCTTCAGCGCGATCAGGTCCTGGCCCTTGGCGACCACCACCGGTGCGGCCGACTGTTCGTTGTCATAACGAAGCGCGACCGCGAAGTGGGTCGGGTTGGCAACGACGAGCGTCGCGCCGGGAACCGCGCTCATCATGCGGTTGCGCGCCCGGTCGCGGGCAAGCGAGCGCTGGCGGGCCTTGACGATCGGGTCGCCCTCCATCTGCTTGTACTCGTCCTTGATCTCCTGCTTGCTCATGCGCAGGTTCTTGCGCCAGCTGAAGCGGGTCCAGACGATATCGACCGCCACCAGGAGGATCGTGACGATACAGACGCCGCCGACGAGCCGCATGGACAGCTGGAGAATGACTTCGGGAAGGGCGCTCGGGTCGCTGAACATGGAATTCAACAGGCTCGGCAGCCCGGCCCTGAACTGGAGAAAGGCCACGATGCTGACGGTCGAGAACTTGAACGCGGCCTTGAGGAATTCGACGAAACCCTGAAGCCCGAAAATCCGGCTCCAGCCCTTGCCCAGGGAGATCCGGGACGGATCCGGCTTGATCCGGTGTGCGACGATGCGCGGCTTGTTCTGAAGAAAGGCCGCCGCCAGGCCGGCGAGCGTGAGCATGCCGATGATCGGCGCGAGAAAACGAAATGTTTCCAGGGCGATCGCATGGGTAAGAAGAATTGCATCGGCACCATTTCCAAGTCTGAACCCTCCTGCGTTGTCGATCAGGTGCATCAGCCCCGACCGCAAGGTTCCAACGCCGGAGGTGATGATGAAGGCCCCGATCAGCAATGTGGCCAGAAACGATGCCAGGACGGGCGCTTCCCTGGACGTCGGGATATTGCCCTTCTCGATCGCATCCTGGATTTTCTTCTCGGTCGGTTCCTCTGTTTTGGAGTCCTTGTCGCTGTCGTCGGCCATGGGGTCGCTGTCCCGGCTCCGTCTTCAGGAGAAGGAAGCGCCTATGCGAAATAGGCGCCTTCGTCCTGTTTCGGGTTGAGATCGATTTCACCGCGTCCCGCCATTTCCAGCGCCAGGTTGGTGATGAAGCTGCGGGCCTCCAGCACGTCGCGTTGTGCCGCCGGCTCGCCGCCGGCCAGTTCGTGCTCGGCGATCCGGCGCGACCGCGATGTCAGGGACGACAGGATGACCTCCCGGAACGACCCGTCGGTCCCCTTCAGCGCCATGACGATCCGGTCGGTCGGAATCTGGTCGAAGATCGCCATGCGGGTGCGCGCGTTCAGGTTGACGATGTCGTCGAAGGTGAACAGGAGCCCCTTGAGCATTTCCGCCGTCTTCGGGCGGACTTCGTTCAGGTTTTCCAGCGCGTCCTCCATGTGGTCGCGGTCCATCTTGTTCAGGATGTCCGCCATGCGCGCATAGGAATCCGCCTCCAGCGTGCCCGAAAGGTTCAGCATGAAGTCCTCATGCATGGTCTTTTCCACCTCGCGCATGATTTCCGGCACGACCGCCTTGATGGACAGCATGCGCCTGACGAGCTGATTGCGCATCGGCGCGGCAATCTGGCCGAGCACCTTGGCTGCGGCCGAGGGCCGGATCTTGGTCAGGATCAGGGCTGCGGTCTGCGGGTGTTCCTTGGTCAGGTAGTTGGCGAACACCGTTTCCGATACGGTGGCCAGCCGGTCCCAGATGTTCCGGTTCGAATTGCCCAGGACATCGGACATGATGTCGGAAAGCTGATCGTCCGACAGGACGCCTTCCAGCAGTTTTTCCACTTCGTTGGCCGACCCGTAAAGGGTGGGGCCGTTCGAAAACTGCGCGATGAATTCCTCTGCAAGCTTGTCCAGTTCCTCCGAGGCCACGGTACCGAGCTGGGCCGCGGTCACCGTGATCATCCGGATCTCTTCCTGATCGAAATGGCGCAGCAGTTTCGACGAACTCTCCTTGCCGAGCGACAGGAGAATTGCCGCGACCCTTTCAACGCCATTCAGGGGCTTGGCCGGCAGCGTTACCGGCATCGTTGCAGTGGCATTCATCTCTTTATGTCCGTCCTCAGGCTTCCAGAGCGCCGGTTTGCGAGCTGATGATTTCGGTCAGCGACACACCGAAGCGGGAGTTGTCGTCCTCCACGACCACGACTTCGCCCCGGGCGATCACCCGGCCGTTGACGACGATGTCGATCGGCTCGCCGACGCGGTGGTTCAGGGGAATGACGGCACCGCGCCCGAGCTTGAGCAGGTTGGACACCAGCATCGTCGCCGAGCCGAGAACCACCTGGATGTCGACCGGGATCCCGAGGATCGTGTCCAGGTTGCGCTCATCGCCCATCAGGTCCGTGTCGGCCTTGCCGCTCTTTTCGTCCGGCAGTTCGACCTTGGCGAAATTTGCCGGCTTTGCCGCCTGGGCGGCGGTTTCCTTTTCGACCACGTCATGGTCAATCGTGGTGTCATTCATCACAGGTCATCCTTCTGGGTCATGGAGACGGAACGGAACGGGCTACCGAAGGCGTCATCGATACGGTGGATCCGCGTCGCCTTTGGCGCCTGCGGGCGGGAGGCACCGGGAAGTGGAGCGGAAGCCAGCAGCGGATGGGACAGATGCCTATCTTTCCTGGGGCGGTCGATCGGGTCGTCGCCAGCAGCCTGAAAGGCGGTGTGTTCGGGAGCGGCACCGTCGTCGGGAGCGCGCTTGGCCATCATGGCGGTTGCCCGGGACAATTCCTTCAGTTCCGCGCGCAGGACAGACTGCTGCCGTTTGGCCTCGCGGGTGAGACCGTCGATCTCGGCGATCAGTTCCCGGGCGTCGTCCATGCGGGAGCCCAGGGCATTCAGCACCTGCGCGCCGCGGACGTTCAATTCCTGGATCGAGACCTCGATGCCGTCGAGGGCGAGCGCGGTCTGGTCGAAGATCCGCTGATAATCCACGTGATAGGAGCCAAGCCGCTTCAGTTCGCGGTACATGGCAACCATTTTCCAGGTCGTTACGACCAGGGCGAGAAGAAGTACGCCGTCAACGAGAGCGGAGATCATCGATGAGATCCTTTTCTTCATGGATCAGGTCTTCGACCTTGAGGGTGTAGGAGCCGTCGAGCTGACCGAGCTGGCACGTGAAAATCGGCTGCCGGTTGCACTTCAGGGTGACCGGCGTGCGCGCGGTCGCCTGAAGTTCAATGACCTGACCGATTTCCAGGTTGCAGATGTCGGCAAGTGTCAGTTGCCGTTCCTCCAGGACCGCCTGAAGTTTCACTTCAGTGCGCTGGATTTCGCTGTGGAAGTGCTGCGTCCATTTCTTGTCGCGCGTCGACATTTCGCCGGAAAGCACCTGCGACAGACCCTGGCGCAGCGGGTTGAGGGTCGAATGCGGCATCACGACGAAGACTTCGCCGCCCCGGCCGATCGCCTGCAGCAGCAGCCGGGCCACGACGGCCGGGTTGTTGCGCCGGCCGACCACCGCGAAATCCATGCGGCTTTCGATCCGTTCGATCTTCAGCGTCGTTTCGGCGATCGGCTTGAAGGATTCCTCCAGCGCCTTGGCGGCGACCTCGAAAACCGTCCGGGCGATCCGCGTCTCGATGTTGGAGAAGGACCGTTCTTCGTCGATCGGCGGTTCGGTGCCGTCGGCCCCGAACAGGACATCGACCATGGTGAAGATGAAGTCGCGGTCGAACCCGACAAGCACCCGGGCGTCCCATTCAGGAGAATAGAGAACCGCCACGAGGGCATTGGCTTCGAATTCGTCGAGCACATCGCCGATCCGGTCGTTCTCGATGCAACTGACCGAGACATAGGACGGCGAGGCGGATTTCTGGCGCATGGCGTCCGCCATGACCCGGGCCATGCGGTCGAACACCACCGGCAGCATCGGCAGGCGATCCACCGAGATGCCGGCCGCGTCGAGCAGCCTGTCGGTGATCATGGCGCGTTCGGAGCTGGTCGCGTCCAGTTGTGCAGTATGAGCCTCCATCATGGCTTAGGCGGCTCCCTTCTGGCGCATTTCCTGCACGTTTTCCGAAACCGGCGTGCTGGCGCTCAGCGTTTCGCTTTCCACTTCGTCGATCGTCGGCCGGTCGGTGTCGGAAATCGTCTTGCGGCCGTGTTCCAGGGCGATTTGCGGCGCGGCGCCGTTCATGAAGGCAAGCAAGGTCTGCTTGACGACGATATAGGGGCGCAGCCGCGCCTCGCGGACGCCTTTGATCTTGGCAGCAATCGGCGCAACCAGCGCGTAGGACAGAAGAATGCCGAGAAAGGTGCCGACCAGGGCCGCGCCGATCAGCGAACCGAGCAACTGCGGCGACTGGTCGATGGCACCCATCGCCTTGATCACGCCGAGAACGGCGGCGATGATCCCGATGGCGGGCAGGGCCTCGGCCAGGGCGGACAGGGCCTGGTGGGGCTTCATCTGGTCGCGGTGGATGGTGTGCAGTTCCTCGTCGACAAGCGCCTCGATCTCATGGGCCCGGGCGTTGCCGACAATGATCAGCCGGAAATAATCGCAGATGAAGGTCGTCAGGCTCCTGTTGCGCAGCACCGACGGGAAATTCTGGAAAATCGGCGAATTGAACGGTTCCTCGATATGCGGCTCGACCTCGTTGCGGCCCTTGGCCCGCAACTCGCGCATGAGACCGTAGAGAAGGGACAGAACGTCGAGGTAATCCCGCTTCTTCGGCACGGCGTTGCGGACGGCATCTCCGGTGGCGCTCATCGTGTCGAGGATCGACTTCATGGGATTGCCGATAACGTAGGTGCCGATTGCGACGCCGACGATGATGACGAATTCCCAGGGTTGCCAGAGAACCGACACCTTGCCGCCGAGGGCGGCGAACCCGCCGATCAATGAAACGCCTGCGATGATCAGGCCCATTAAGATAGTCACCGAGCAGCTCCTTGATGGTGCATGTGAGGCTTCGATGACGGGACCTTAGGGACCGAGACTTGCCTGAAGCTGGCGCCTGTTTCAGCCGGTCGGGCGATCAGCCTGGCGTAAGCTCCGCGGGCGAATGTTCTCCCCTCAAGTGAATGAGCGAGAGATGACCGCCATGATCAGTACGCTGCTTCAATACCAGTTGGTCACGTCCAACCTGACCAGGTCGCTGGAAACCGTTGCGACCGAGCCGATGGTCGAGCGCAACACCGGGTACTATCTGGAAAACATCGGCTCCATAAAATCCATCGACGACTTCCTGGGCAATGACCGGATCTTTGCTTACGCGATGAAGGCGTTCGGCCTGGAGGACATGACCTACGCCAAGGCCTTCATGCGCAAGGTGCTGGAGGAAGGAACCGATGAGCGCACCTCCTTCGCCAACCAGCTGACCGACGACCGCTACCGGCAATTCGCCGAGACGTTCAATTTCGTCCGCTACGGCGCGACGGCCACCGTCTTTTCCCGCGCGCAGGAAGGGGTTGCGGAAGCCTATGCCCGCCAGACGCTGGAAGAACGGGAAGGGGCGTCCAACGAGGGCGTCCGCCTCGCGCTCTATTTCGCGCGCAAGGCGGAGACCATCGATTCCGCCTATGACATTCTCGCCGACAAGGCGCTCGCCGAAACGGTCTATACGGCCCTCGGCCTGCCGGACGCATTCGCCATGTCGGATATCGAAAAGCAGGCGGCCTATATCGAAGCCCACGTCGATATCGACAAGCTTCAGGACCCGGAATACCTGAACGATTTCCTGGAGCGGTTCTCGACCCTCTACGACCTGGAAAACGGCCAGAACCTGCAGACCGTGCCGAACCTTCTCGTTTCGGGCGGGTCGGCCTCGATCGTCGGCTTCGGCGAAAGCCTGCTGGCCAGCATTCAAAACCTCAAGCTCGGAGGATCGTGACCCCATGCAATCGGCTCTTTATGTCGCCCTGTCCGCCCAGGTGGCACTTTCCAAACGGCTTGAGACCGTGGCGCGCAACGTCGCCAACATGAACACCGCCGGTTACCGGGCGGACGAGGTCAAGTTCAAGGAGATCCTGGACAAGGCCGGACCGGACAAGGTCAGTTTCGCAAGCGGCGGCGAGATTTTCATCTCCCGCCAGAACGGCAGCGTGAACAAGACGGACAATCCGCTCGACATCGCTGTTGAGGGCGAGGGGTTTCTTGCGATCCGGACGCCTTCCGGCGTGGCCTATACCCGCGACGGGCGGATGCAGATGGGAACGGACGGCGTATTGCGGACCCTCAACGGCCATGAGGTTCTGGATGCCGGCGGCCTGCCGGTCATCATCGATCCGGAAGGCGGTCCGCCCAATATTTCCCAGAACGGCGAAGTCACCCAGGGCGAGGACGTGCTCGGCACTATCGGCCTGTTCCAGATCGCCGGCGACGCGAAGCTGACCCGTCATGACAATTCCGCGGTGATACCGGACAAGCCGGCAACGCCGGTGCAGGAGTTCAGCAAGGACGGCATCCGCCAGGGCTATGTCGAGGGTGCGAATATCAATCCCATCCGCGAAATGACCAAGATGATCATGATCACCCGGGCCTTTGAAGGCGCAACCGCCATGATCGACCAGAGCAACGACACCCAGCGGACGGCGATCAGGGAACTTGGAGAAACCTCATGACCTGGAGCGCGCCCGTCGCAGTCGAACCGTCGCGTCCGGCGGACGCGTCGCCGGTACCCGTTCCCAAACCCGCCGCCGACAAAACCCCGACCGGCAGGGTGCAGGCCGCGGCGGACGGGTTCGGTTTCAAGGATTTCCTCGATGTCATCAATCCGCTTCAGCACATTCCGGGAATCTCGGAACTCTACCGGGCGATATCGGGCGACCGGATTTCCGATGGCGCGCGCTATTCCGGCAACGCGCTTTACGGATTGGCCCTCGGCGGCCCGGTCGGCTTCACCATCATGACCGGCTATTCCATAGCCTCCTCGGCGATCGGCGATCTGCCCGGCCGGGAAAATCCGGACGCGCAGGCGGCCGCCGTTCCGGTTCCACCGGAAAAACCCGTTGCAGCCGCAGAGCCGACTGTGGCCGCGTCCTCCGCAACTCAAGGCGAGGTGCTCGGCGCCGAGGTTGCCCGTACCACCGGGCCTGGCAGCGGCACGCCTTTCGATCTCACGGCGCTGTTGACGGCAACGGCGCCTGACCCCAAGCCGGACGCGGCGCCGGCGGCAACACCAAACGGACAGGAGACGGCCCGGGCCGTCTCGCCTGAAGAGGGACTGGCGAAGATTGCCGCACACAAGGCCAATCATCTGCCGGTTGACGTCTTGAAAGCCCTGCAGGAAAGGCATCTCGCCCGTGCAAACGATGAACCTGCTTGAACGGGCGGCGGTTTCGCTGTCGACCGCGGAAAAGGAATTCGGGGCGGTCAAGGTCGGCGGACAGGTTACCCATGTCTCGACCGGCGCCATCCGTGTATCGGGATTGTCCAGATCGGTCTGTCTTGGCGATCTCGTCCTCATTGAGGGCCGGGACCGCGTGCGCCAGGGCGAAATCATCCTGCTCGACGAACGCGACGTCGTGGTCAAGCCGTTCGAGCGGTCCAGCGATATCGGCATCGGCGCCAGGGCCTGGCGCATGGGCGGGCTTGCCGTCCATCCCGATCCGTCCTGGAAGGGGCGGGTGGTCAACGCCCTCGGCAAGCCGATCGATGGCGCCGGTCACCTCAAGACGGGTCCTGCCGGATACCTTCTCGACCGTGACCCTCCCCAGGCGATGGAACGGGCGCGGGTCGGCACCCCGGTGCGCACCGGGGTGAGGGTGATCGACCTGTTCACGCCGCTGTGCGTCGGCCAGAGGATCGGCATTTTCGCCGGGTCCGGCGTCGGCAAGTCGACGCTGCTCGGGATGCTCGCGGGCTTCGGGGACTTTGATACGGTCGTTGTCGGCCTGGTCGGAGAGCGCGGGCGCGAGGTGCGGGAATTCATCGACGATGTGCTCGGCGAGGCCCTGGAAAATTCGGTCGTCGTGGCCGCGACCGGTGATGAGAGCCCGATGATGCGCCGGCTCGCCCCAAAGACCGCTATGAGCATTGCGGAGTATTTCCGGGGTCTTGGACAGTCCGTTCTTCTGATCATCGATTCCGCGACGCGGTTTGCCCACGCAGCAAGGGATGTCGCCATGGCGGCCGGAGAGCCGCCGGTTACGCGGGGTTACACGCCGAGCGTGTTTTCCGACCTGGCCAAATTGCTTGAACGGGCCGGCCCCGGAGCGGAGGGCGAGGGAACGATCACGGGAATCTTTTCCGTCCTCGTCGATGGCGACGATCATAACGATCCGGTTGCCGATAACCTGCGCGGGCTTCTCGACGGTCATGTCATTCTCGATCGATCAATTGCCGAGGCGGGGCGGTACCCGCCGGTGGACATCCTGAAATCCACTTCACGTCTGTCCCTAAGAGCCTGGACCGACGACCAGCGGGAACTCGTTCTCAGGTTGAAGGGCATGATTGCCCGGTTCGAGGAAACCCGGGATCTGCGGCTCATGGGCGAATACCAGCCAGGCATGGACGAGAGCCTCGACAAGGCTTGCGAACTCGTGCCGAAGATCTACGAGGCATTGCGCCAGTCGGCCAAGGCGGCGGAGACCGGCGATCCGTTCACGGATCTTGCGCGCGCCCTGTCTGTCTGAAGTTCCGGATACCGGCCTTCTCACAGGGATGGGCCGTCTCGTTCCAAGCGATATACTTCCGCTTGTCCCGCCAATAAAAATACAAAAACTTTCTGGAAATTTTTATCTATGGCGCTATAATTCTTAAGCGATTCAAAGATTGAAAATATAAATATAATTTTACGTTCTTTTTGTAGTGAATTTTCGAATATCTAATCGCTTTTTTTATTATCATGTCACGATGAAAATTAGAGATCGGGCGACTCTAGTATTCAATTTCCGGTTTGTTTACACTTGGAAACATTGAACAACCTCCGGCAATAAAATACGACTCTATGTAACGTGTTAATTGCGGAGTGGGCTAATGTTCGTGATTGTTGACGACAGGGAAATCGTGACTGCGGGATACGCATCGGCTTTCGAACGAGAAGGCTATGCATCGCTGGAACTGCATTCCTCCGAACTGATCGATTGGCTGGCGATCGCGCCGGACAGTGACCTGCAATCGATCGAGGCCGTCCTCCTTGGAGCGAGCGAGGACCGCCTGTCATTCCCGGCCCAGATCCGCAGCCGCTGCAGCGAAGCGCAGATCATCGCCCTTGAAGACAATCCGAACCTTGAGCGAACCCTGGAGCTTTTCGCGGTCGAAATCGATGACGTCCTGCGCAAGCCGGTTCACGTGAAGGAAATCCTGGCCCGGGTCGGCGCATTCCGCCGCCGGCGCACGGTCGAGAGTAAATCGGTCGATGCCGGTCCGATCCAGGTCTACTTTGACGGCCGCGATCCGGAAGTCGGCGGCGAGGTGATGGAACTGCCCCGGCGCGAACGGCGAATTCTGGAATATCTGGTGCGCAACAAGGGGCGCCGGGTTACCAAGACCCAGATTTTCAATGCGGTGTACGGGATGATGAATGAAGGCGTCGACGAATGCGTCGTCGAAAGCCACATCTCCAAGCTGCGCAAGAAGCTGCGCGCGCGTCTCGGCGAAGACCCGATCGAGTCGACCCGTTACATCGGCTACATGCTGAAGGCATCGGCGACGGGGAACGCGGAGGCCGCATCCCCGGCAGGTGCGCGGGACGCCGGAGCGCCGTCCGACTGGCTCAAACATGCGGCCGCGAACATGAAATCCAATGAAGTGATGGCCTGATCCTCCGGGCCCTGGAATTTCGCCGCGTTCAGGTGCCGGACAGTCCGGTCCCGGATCCCTTTTGTGGCGAAAGGTTTTGACAAGTCCTCCGTGTTTTGGTCGAGTTGGGCCAAAGAGCAGGTGCCAACCTGCCTCTGAGGGAGGAATTGCTGATGCATTCGGCGAACCCGGTCAGGTCCCATGCCGATCTGGTCGAAGCCGCGGTTCTGGAAAGCATTGCCGCGGCGAAATCGGGCGTTGTCGCGTCCTGGCGCCGGTCGATGGTCTACCATGGCCTGGATCCGAGCCAGCGCGGTCCTGCGAAACGCGTCGGCGAAGCCGAACTGCGGCAGGCCCGGGACAAATACGGTCCGCTCCTGGAGATCGCGCGGCCAAGCCTTGAACATCTCTTTCGAATAGCCGGCCAGGCGGGGTGCTGCGTGGTGCTCACCGATGACACCGGTCTGATTCTGGACAGCAGAAGCACCCCGGGTGACCGGCAAAGCTTTGTCGGCTGGGGCCTGACCGATGGCGCCGTATGGAGCGAATCCGCGGAAGGCACCAACGGGATCGGGACGTGCCTGGCGGAAAAACGCCCGGTCGTCATCCACCAGAACCAGCATTTTCGCGCCGACAACATCGCCATGAGCTGCATGGGCGCTCCGATCCATGATCCTCAAGGCCAGTTGATCGCCGTTCTGGACGTGTCCAGTTGCCGGAACGACATGTCCACCTCCTTCGCGCAGGTGCTCGGTGCGGTCGTCAGCGACAGCGCCCGGACCATGGAAAACGATCTGTTCAAGGCGGCATTTCCCAGGGCGCGCATTCTCGTTGCGGATGGCAACGGCGGCCGCGGAGGCCTGTCGTTGCTGGCGGTGGACGAGGATGACCTCGTGATCGGCGCCACAAGGCAGGCCCGCAAGTCTCTCGGCCTGACCAGTGAGCAGATCGAGCAGACACTGCCGCTGTCGGATATTCTGGGCGATCAGGAGGAAAGAACCGGCGGTTTCGGCGGTCAGAAGGCCGAGTTGCGCAGAGCCTTGTCCCGCTGCAGGGGCAATATCTCCGCAGCCGCCCGGGAACTCGGCATCAGCCGGGCGACCATGTACCGCCGCATGCAGCGCTGCGGACTGGCCTCAGACTGAACCGGATATGTCATGCAGGTGTCTCAAAACTGAAACACCCGTGCGGATCCGGATGCACCGGCCGCTTACCTGGGGCGCAATCATCGGGCACTGTTCAGGATAACGGTATGTCTTGTAAACGGTAGCGTGTATTGTCAAAACTGACCTGCAGACGAGCTCGGAGGGAATTGGTCTCATGGATATGAATGGCAGCTACCGCATACCCGCCTCGCGCGAGACTGTCTGGGCCGCACTGAACGACCCTGAGGTTCTCAAGGAGTGCATTCCGGGCTGCGACAGCCTGGAAATGACCAGCCCGACGGAAATGACCGCGACGGTGACATCCAAGATCGGCCCGGTGAAAGCCAAGTTCAACGGTGCCGTCACCCTGGAAAACATCAACCCGCCGGAAAGCTACACAATCGTGGGCGAAGGCAAGGGCGGCGTTGCCGGCTTCGCCAAGGGATCGGCCGACGTGAGCCTTGCGGAGGAGGGGGCTGAGACGGTGCTGACCTACACCGCCCGCGCTCAGGTCGGCGGCAAGCTCGCCCAGCTCGGCAGCCGGCTGATCGATTCCACCGCGCGCAAGATGGCGGATGATTTCTTCGGCAAGTTTACCGAAAAGGTCGGCGGCGGACAGGCCGCCGGGGAAGACCTTGACGCCGGCGTTATGGAGGAAGCCAAGACCAAGGCGATCGAGGATCTGCCGTCCGACGCCTACAAGGCGGTTCAGGAAGCCGAGCATGCCATCGAGGAACGCCTCCACGATGTGGAGGAAAAGGTCGAAGTGGCCGCGGGCAAGGGCGTTTTCGGTGGACCGCTCGTCTGGGGCATGATCGCCCTGGCGGCTGTGATCGTGGTCCTTGCGCTCATGAGTTGAAGGGTCGGCGGATTGAGGTCCGCGAGGATCCCGGTGTCGTTGCACCGATAGAAAAACTGACAGGTTGTCCCGGGCGGCGCATCCACAGGTCCGGGTAAAAATTGAGGGAGAGAAATCATGTCGAAAGTGACGATGCGACTGAACGGCAAGACGGTGTCCGCCGATGTGGAAGACCGGACGCTGCTCGTTCATTTCATTCGCGAAAACCAGGGACTGACCGGCACCCACGTCGGCTGCGACACGTCCCAGTGCGGTGCCTGCGTGGTTCATGTGGACGGCAAGGCCGTCAAGTCATGCACCATGCTTGCAGCCCAGGCGGACGGTTCCGAAATCCTGACGGTCGAAGGTCTCGCCAGTGGCGATGAACTGCATCCGGTTCAAGCGGCGTTCCGGGAGCACCACGGCCTTCAGTGCGGCTTCTGCACCCCCGGCATGATCATGACCGCGGTCGACATGATCGATCGCCACGGCGCCAATCTGGACGAGCAAACCATCCGCCATGAGCTGGAAGGCAACATCTGCCGCTGCACCGGCTACCACAATATCGTGAAAGCCATCAAGGCGGCCAGCGACCAGATGGCCGGGATGAAGACCGCCGCCGAATAAGCGGTTCCGGGGGGACCGTCGCAGGGCGGCGGTCTGCGAATTCACAGGATTTGAGCCTGGCACCGGAGCGGAAACATCCGAGCCGGCCGCAGTCCCGAGGAGGGGAACGGCGGCGGTCCGGGAATCCGGCAAGCAGGCGGCAACGATTTTCCAGGGAGGAACACCATGGGAGTTCAAGGTATCGGGGCACGTGCCCTCAGGAAAGAAGACAAGCGCTTCATCACCGGCAAGGGCCGTTATACGGATGACATGGTCCTGCCGCGCATGACATACGCGGCTTTCGTCCGCTCGCCTCATGCCCACGCCAAGGTCAAGGGCATCGACGCCAGCGCGGCGCTTGAAATGCCCGGTGTGGAAGCCGTCCTGACCGGGGAACAGCTCGTCGGCGACGGCATCGGCAACCTGATCTGTGGCTGGATGATCCATTCCAAGGACGGCTCGCCGATGAACATGGGCGCATGGCGTGCGCTGGAGCCGGAGACGGTCCGTTTCGTCGGTCAGGCCGTTGCGGTGGTGATCGCCGATACCCAGGGCCAGGCCCGCGACGCGGCCGATGCGGTTGTCGTCGATTACGACGAACTGCCGGCTGTCGTCGATATGGGCGCGGCCATGGCGTCCGGCGCGCCGCAGCTTCACCCGGAAGCCCCGGGCAACCTGATTTACGACTGGGACATCGGTGACGAGGCCGCCACCAACGCGGCTTTCGACAGCGCGGCCCATATCACGCGCATGGACATTACCAACAACCGGCTGGTTCCGAACCCGATGGAACCGCGGGCAGCCCTTGCCGACTACGACACTGCGGAAGAGCACTACACGCTCTATACCACATCGCAAAACCCACACGTTGCGCGCCTCGTTCTGTCGGCCTTTTACAACGTGGCCCCCGAGCACAAGCTTCGCGTGATCGCGCCCGATGTCGGCGGCGGTTTCGGCTCCAAGATCTTCATCTATCCGGAAGAAATCGTCGCGCTCTGGGCGTCCAAGCGCGTCGGCCGTCCGGTGAAATGGGTTTCCGACCGGACCGAGGCCTTCCTGACCGACGCCCACGGCCGCGACCACAAGACGGAAGCGGAACTGGCGCTCGACGCCGACAACAAGATCACCGGCTTCCGGGTCAAGACGGTGGCGAACCTCGGGGCCTACATGTCCCTGTTCTCGTCCTCCGTGCCGACCTATCTCTACGCGACGCTGCTGTCGGGCCAGTACGATATCCCGAACATCCACTGCAACGTGAAGACGGTCTACACCAACACGACGCCGGTCGATGCCTATCGCGGGGCAGGGCGTCCGGAAGCCACCTTCCTGGTGGAACGGATCATCGAGACCGCGGCCCGCGAAGTGGGCATGTCGCCGGCCGAGTTCCGCCGCAAGAACTTCATCCGGGCGTTCCCGCACCAGACGCCGGTCATCATGTGTTATGACGCCGGCGACTATGACGCCACGCTCGACGCGGCCCTGAAGGCGATCGACTACGACGGTTTCCCGGCCCGCAAGGCGGAAGCCGCTTCCCGCGGCAAGCTACGCGGCATGGGCCTGTCCTGTTATATCGAGGCCTGCGGCATCGCCCCGTCGGCCGCCGTCGGGTCCCTTGGAGCCGGTGTCGGTCTCTGGGAATCCGCGGAAGTGCGCGTTAACCCGGTCGGCACGATCGAGGTCCTCACCGGTTCGCACAGCCACGGCCAGGGGCATGAGACGACCTTCGCCCAGCTCATTTCCGAACGCTTCGGTGTCGACACCGACGCGGTTTCCATCGTCCACGGCGACACGGACAAGGTCCAGTTCGGCATGGGCACCTACGGTTCGCGGTCCGGTGCGGTCGGCATGTCGGCCATCGTCAAGGCCCTCGACAAGGTCGAGGCCAAGGCGAAGAAGATCGCCGCCCACCTTATGGAAGCCGCCGAAGGCGACATCCAGATCGAGGGTGGCGAGCTCAAGGTCGCGGGCACCGACAAGAAGCTGAGCTTCACCGAGGTCGCTCTTGCCGCCTATACGGCCCACAACCTGCCGGACGGCATGGAACCGGGCCTGAAGGAAGGCGCCTTCTACGATCCGAGCAACTTCACGTTCCCGGCCGGCACCTATGCCTGCGAAGTGGAAGTCGATCCCGATACGGGCAAGACGGAAATCGTCAACTTCGTGGCCGCCGACGATTTCGGCAAGGTGATCAACCCGATGATCGTCGAGGGCCAGGTCCATGGCGGCCTGACCCAGGGCATTGGCCAGGCGCTTCTGGAAAACGCCGCCTATGACGAAAGCGGGCAGCTCATCACCGGTTCCTACATGGACTACGCCATGCCCAGGGCCGACGATGTGCCGTCCTACAACCTGCTGACCACCGAAACCATCTGCCCGGGCAACCCGCTCGGCATGAAGGGCTGCGGCGAGGCAGGTGCGATCGGTTCGCCCCCGGCGGTGATCAACGCGATCACCGATGCGATCGGCAACAACATCCTTTCCATGCCGGCCACGGCGGAAAAGGTCTGGTTGGCGACGCAGCCCGGTCTCAGGCAGGCTGCCGAATAGACGGCAAGGATTATAGCGCCGGGCCGGAAAGCAGTATCCGGCCCGGCAAACCGGTCTTAATTTCCGGCTGCGGATACGTCCTGCCGGACACCTTGGACTTCAAGGGGAGAAGAAGATGTACGAAACGACTTATCATCGCGCCGGTTCGGTCGCGGATGCCGCGTCCATGATGGCGTCCGCCGAAGACGGCAAGTATCTCGGCGGCGGCCAGACCCTGCTGCCGACCATGAAGCAGCGGCTCGCCGCCCCGACCGATCTGATCGACCTGGCGAAGATTGCGGATCTCCAGGGCATCAGCGAAACCGGCGGGGCGATCGTCATCGGCGCCGCGACGACCCATGCGGAAGTCGCGTCCTCGCCGGTGGTCAATTCCAGGCTTCCCGGCCTTGCGACCCTTGCCGGCGGCATCGGCGATCCGGCCGTCCGCCACAAGGGCACGATCGGCGGTTCGATTGCCAACAACGACCCGGCCGCGGACTACCCGTCCGCTCTGGTTGCCCTCGGTGCGACCGTGAAGACCAACAAGCGCGAACTCGCCGCCGAGGATTTCTTCACCGGCATGTTCGAAACCGCGCTTGAAGATGACGAGATCGTCACCTCCGTGTCGTTCCCGGCCGCGGCGAAGTCGGCCTATGCCAAGTACCCGAACCCGGCATCGCGCTACGCCATGGCCGGCGTGTTCGTCGCCAGGGGGGCGGACGGTTCGGTCAGGGTCGCGGTCACCGGCGCCGGCCAGGACGGGGTCTTCCGTGTCGCCGAAATGGAAAGCGCCCTGAGTTCAAACTGGTCGCCGGATGCGGTCGCGGGAATTTCCGTCTCCGCCGACGATCTGCTGAGCGACATCCACGGCTCCGCCGCCTACCGCGCCAACCTGGTAACGGTCATGGCGAAGCGCGCGGTTGCCGCCGCCGGTTGAGAAGTCGCCTGCGGACAGGTGCCGCGGCCACCCTTCTCGTTCAACACCTGGATCGGGCCGTCCGGCATTTACCGGGCGGCCCTCTTGTTTTGCCCGCAGGAAACGGCTCTTGGCGCCCTCCTTGGCTGCCCTTTTCGATGCTGGCCAGCTCCCGTTCGCACGGGAGAGGCGCGGTTATCCCGTTTTTTCTTCAGTCCTGCCATGTAAGCCAGCTGAAGAGCCGTCTAAACTGGCTCAAACGCACGGCAATCAGGACCTGCATTTGAAAACGGACAACGGCGTCACAGAGCGCGGCAATCCGGCCGCGGGGCGCAGACAGAGCCCGAACCCGGTCTCCCGCGCATTCGCGCCCATTCGCGCGGCCTTTGTCGGCGTCGGGCTGGTCAGCATGCTGATCAACATGCTGATGCTGACCGGTCCGCTGTTCATGCTCCAGGTCTACGACCGGGTGCTTGCCAGCGGCTCGGTGCCGACCCTCGTCGTCATCGGCATTCTGGCCCTGGTTCTTTACCTGTTCTACGGCTTTCTGGAAGGCCTGCGCGGGCGCATCCTTGCCCGCATCGGGCAGCGGGTCGACGCCCGCCTGACCGGTCTTGTGTATCGTGTTTCCAGTGTCCTGCCGGTCAGACTGGGGCGGCGCGCCGCCAGGCTCCGCCCGGTTGCAGACCTCGATACCATCCGCCAGTTCCTGTCCGGCCCTGGCCCCGGGGCCATCTTCGACATGCCCTGGCTGCCGGTCTATCTCACCATCGTCTTCCTGTTCCATCCGGTGCTGGGAGCGGTGGCCCTGGGCGGCGGTGTTCTCATCGTGATCTGCATCGGTCTGAACGAGGCCATGTCGCGCGGACCGGTCGCCGATACAGGTCGGGAAGCCTCCCGCCGTGCTGCGGACGTGGAAAGCGGGCAGAACAATGCGGAAGTCGTTTGCGCCATGGGCATGGATGATGCCCTGACCGCCAGATGGCAGGATCGCAATGACGCCTACCTCGCCACACAGCGTAAGGCCGCCGACCGGACCGGATTTTTCGGGACGCTCATCAAGACCGTCCGTTTCATTCTGCAGTCGGCCGTCCTCGGCACAGGCGCCTGGCTGGCGATAAGGCAGGACATAACACCCGGCGTCATGATCGCCGCCTCGATCATGACGTCCAGGGCCCTGTCCCCGATCGAACAGGCGGTCGCGCACTGGCGCGGTTTCGTCGCCTGCCGTCAGGCAATCGCCCGCCTGAGGGACGTATTGACGGTCGTGCCGTCGGATGCGGACATTCTCGATCTTCCGCTTCCCCGCAAGTCCATTGAGCTGGAACAGGTCGCCTGTGGTCCGTTCGGCGAACCGCTGCCGTTCGTGATCAACACGTCCTTCCGTCTTCAGGCCGGTGACGGCCTTGGTATCATCGGCCCGTCGGGATCCGGAAAATCGACGTTGGCGCGGGCGCTGGTTGGAGCGGTTCCCGCTCTCAAGGGAGCCATTCGATATGACGGTGCGGAACTGGGCCAATGGTCCACGGAACGCCGGGGGCAGTTCATCGGATATCTGCCCCAGGATCTGCAGTTGTTCGACGGAACGATTGCCCAGAACATTTCGAGGTTCCGCCAGGATGCGGCGTCCGGCGCGATCATCGAGGCGGCGACCCTTGCCGGCGTGCATGACCTGATCGTTTCCCTGCCGGAGGGCTACAACACCGAAATCGGGAGGGCCGGACGCATATTGTCGGCCGGACAGCGCCAGCGGATCGCCCTTGCGCGGGCACTTTACGGCAATCCGTTCCTGATCGTTCTCGACGAACCGAACTCCAACCTGGATGCGGAAGGCGAAGCCGCCCTCGTCAATGCCATCAGGACCATGCGCGAACGCAACTCGATCGTCATCGTCATTGCGCACCGGCCGAGCGCCATTGCCACGGTCGACAAGATCCTGTGTCTGCAGGACGGCCGGATGACGGCTTTCGGACCGAAGGAGGACGTTCTGAAAAAGGTGGTGCAGCCGGTCCCCGCCGCGAGGACCAGGGGGTAGCCATGCCGGACACCTTGACTGCAGCCGACCGGTCCACGACCGACGAAGCATTGGGACGGGCCATCAGGCGCCATCTTTCAATCGCCGCGGTCGCGGCCATGATCGTCGTCGCTGGCATCGGCGGATGGGCGGCGATCGCCGAGATTTCCGGGGCCGTCGTCACACCCGCAACGGTCGTCGTACAGAGCAACGTGAAGCAGGTCCAGCACCAGGAGGGCGGGATCGTGAAGGAAATCAGGGTCAGGGACGATGACATGGTGTCCGCTGGCGATCTGCTCATCCGGCTGGACGATACGATCACGCGTGCCAATCTCTCTGCGATCAGCAAGCAGCTTGGTGAACTCAAGGCCCAGGAAGCCCGTCTGCTGACGGAGCGGGACAGCCAAAGCCAGATCGTGTTTTCAAAAGACCCCATTCCGGAAGATATCAGGCGGGGGCAGCAACTGCTTCTGGAAGCACGCCAGGCCAGCATTGCCGGCCGCAAGGATCAGCTGCAGGAGCAGATCCGCCAGTTCAACAAGCAGTCCGAGGGCCTGACGGCGCAGTTGCAGGCCAAGGAGGCGGAAATCCAACTGATCGACGAGGAACTTGCCGATCTGGATGCCCTGCTTGCAAAACAGCTGGTCTCCAAGAGCCGGGTAACGGCACTGCGCCGGGAACGGGCGCGGCTTCAGGGAGAATACGGATCGTTCCTGGCCGAAATCGCCCGGGTCCGGGAAGGGATCAGCGAACGCAGGATTCAGATCCTGCAGATCGAGGAAAGCTTCCGGGCGGACGTTCTGGAAAACCTTCACGAAACCCGCTCCAGGATTGCCCAGCTGGAAGAACAGAAGATCGCCGCCCAGGACAAACTGACCCGCATCGAAATCCGCGCCCCGCAGGACGGTTACATCCACGAACTGGCCGTGCACACCATCGGCGGGGTGGTCACGCCCGGCGAAACGCTGCTGTCGATCGTCCCCCGCGCCGACCGGCTGGTCATAGAGGCCAAGGTCAGGCCGGTGGATATCGACGAACTGGCACCGGGGCAGGAGGCGACGGTCCGTTTTCCGAGTTTCGACCGTCGGACAACGCCGGAATTGAAGGCGCGGCTTCTGACCGTATCGGCGGACCTGACGATCGATCAGCGTTCCGGCACCGGTTACTACACGGCACGCCTGACCATCGATGACGATGAACTGGCGCTACTTGAGGGCAACGCGCTCGTGCCGGGCATGCCGGTGGAGGTTTTCATGAAGACCGGGGACCGGACGGTTCTGAGTTATCTGCTCAAGCCCGTGACCGACCAGATCGCCCACGCCATGCGCGAGGATTGACCGGGTGGAGCGATTGTCGGCTTGAAGCCGGATACCCTAAAGCCGAATGATTGGTACGCTCGCGCCTGCCTTGAGGGCAGGGGCCTGGGGCGGCCGGACGATGAGGGCGCCGGAACGCGCGAGCAGGGCGAGCATGGAGCTGTCCTGCTTGCCGAACGGCGTGGCGATCAGCTTGCCGTCGTCCCCATGGGAAAGCTCCGCGCGCACATAGTCCTGCCGCCGGTCGTTCTCGCCGATATCCGCCCCGAGAACCGCCTGGGTTTCCCGGGTCGCCGCCGCTTTCCGGCCCAGCATAGCGGCGATCAGGGGCTTCAGGAACAGGAGCCCGCAGACGAGACTGGAAACCGGGTTTCCCGGAAGCCCGAGCACCCGGGTCTCGCCCAGATGGCCGGCCATGAGCGGTTTGCCCGGCCGCATGGCGATCCGCCAGAAGGCAAGGTCCATGCCTTCCGCGCCGAGCACGTCCTGGACAAGGTCATGATCGCCGACGGAGGCGCCGCCGAGGGTGACCAGAACATCCGCATTCGCCTCGATCGCGATATGCACATGCCCGGCCATGGCAACCGGGTCATCGGGCGATATGCCGAGATCCAGCGGCCGGCCGCCGCAATCCTCGACAAGAGCGGCAATGCCGAGGTGGTTGGAGGCAATGATCTGGTCCGGTCCGGGTTCCGCGCCCGGCTGCACCAGTTCATCGCCGGTTGCCAGGATCGCCACGACGGGACGCTTGTAGACGGGAAGGCGCGCATGGTTCATGGCCGCCGCGAGTGCAAGGTCGCGATAGCCGAGCCTGTGGTCCCTCTTCAGAAGGACCTCGCCTTCCTTGAAGTCCAGGCCCGCGGGCCGGACGAAGGCGCCGAGGGCCGGACAGTCCAGCGCCGTGACGATATCGCCGTCGCGGCTGGTGTCTTCCTGGATCAGGATCGTATCCGCCCCGTCGGGCACTGGCGCGCCGGTGAAAATGCGCACGGTTTCTCCAGGCCCGATTTCGCCTGAATAGCCGTGACCGGCAGGGGCTTCCCCGATCACCTTCAGACGGGCCGGGATTTCGGCGAGATCGGCGTGGCGGACGGCATAGCCGTCCATCGCCGAGGCGGCGAACGGCGGCTGGGTTCGCGTGGAGGCAAGGTCTTCGGACAGGATCCGTCCGTTGGCGTCGGCCAGCGCAACCCATTCGGTTGCCCCGGGTTCCACCCCGTCGAGCAGACGGGCAAGCGCTTCGGCGACGGGCATCAGGCTCATCGGGTCACGTCCCGCCCGTACCGCCGTCGGCCGCCGTCCAGTGACCGGATTTGCCGCCGGCCTTTTCAAGAAGCCTGATGCCGCCGATCACCATGCCCCGGTCCACGGCCTTGGCCATGTCGTAGACGGTCAGGCAGGCGACGGTACAGGCGGTCAGCGCTTCCATCTCGACACCGGTCTGGCCGCTGACCTTGGCCGTAGCCTGGATGCGCAGGCCGGGAAGCGTTTCGTCCGGTGTGATATCGATGCTGATCTTGGAAAGGAGCAGCGGATGACAGAGCGGGATCAGCTCATGGGTCTTCTTCGCCGCCATGATGCCGGCAATCCGGGCCGCGCCGATGACGTCGCCCTTCTTGGCATTGCCGGAGCGGATCAGCTCCAGCGTTTCCGGGCGCATGGTGACGGACCCGCAGGCGACCGCGATCCGGGACGTGACGTTTTTCTCCGAAACGTCGACCATGTTGGCCGACCCGGTTTCGTCCAGATGTGTGAGTTTGGGCGTCTGTTCACTCATGGATCGGGCCTTATTCCGCGGCCTTGAGAGCGTTGTGGCGCAGCAGGGTCCGGGTCGCTGCCGCGACATCGTCCTGGCGCATCAGGCTTTCGCCGATCAGGAACGTGGAAATGCCCACCTTGTGCATCCTGTCCAGATCCTCGGGGGTAAAGAGACCGGATTCGCCGACGATGATCCGATCGGAGGGAACCTTCGGCGCCAGGATTTCGCTGGTCTCGAGCCTGGTCACGAACGTCTTCAGGTTGCGGTTGTTGATGCCGAGAAGCCTCGAATTGAGACGGAGCGCCCGCTCCAGTTCTTCTTCGTTATGCACCTCCAGGAGCACGTCCATGCCCAGTTCGAAGGCCGTGTCCTCAAGCGCCCTAGCGGTGTCGTCATCGACCGCGGCCAGGATGATCAGGATGCAATCGGCGCCCCAGGCGCGCGCCTCGTGAACCTGGTAGGTGTCATAAAGGAAGTCCTTGCGAAGCGCGGGAAGCGATACGGCGCTGCGGGCCGCATTCAAAAACTCCGGCTTGCCCTGGAAAGACGGTGCGTCGGTGAGCACCGACAGGCACGCCGCACCGCCGGCTTCGTAAGCGCGCGCAAGGGCCGGGGGATCGAAGTCTTCCCGGATCAGCCCCTTGGACGGGCTGGCCTTCTTGATCTCCGCAATCAGGGCGTAGTGGCCGACGGCGAGTTTGTCCTCGATGGCCTTCTGAAATCCGCGCGGCGCCTCGACGTCCCGGGCCGCCGACTTCAGGTCCGAAAGGGATACGGCACTTCTGGCCGCCGCGATTTCCGCCCGCTTGTAGGTCTCGATCTTGTCCAGAATATCGGCCATTGCTCTATCCGTTCGACGTTGCGACCAGGCGTTCGAGCCTGTCGGCCGCCGCGCTGCTGTCGATCGACTGTGCAGCCGCGTCCACGCCGTCCTTCAGGGTGTCGCAGTGTCCGGCGACGACGAGGGATGCGGCTGCGTTGAACAGCACCACATCCCGGTAGGCGTTTTTCGCCCCGCTCAGGACTTCCCGTAACGCCTGGGCGTTTTCCGCCGGTGTACCACCTTTCAGGTCGGCCGGATCTGCGACCTGAAGGCCGACGTCCTGCGGCGCGATCTCGAAGGAACGAAGGTTGCCGGCATCAAGTTCGGTGACATATGTCGGTCCCGTCGTGGTGATTTCGTCCATACCGTCGGAGCCGTGAACAACCCAGACCCGTTCGGAACCGAGGTTCTTCAGCACCTCCGCGATCGGTTCGACCCACTGGCGGGCGAACACGCCGACCAGCTGGCGCCTGACGCCGGCCGGATTCGACAGCGGACCCAGCAGGTTGAAGATCGTCCGCGTGGCCAATTCCACCCGTGTCGGCCCGACATGCTTCATCGCCGCATGGTGCAGGGGAGCGAACATGAAGCCGATGCCCGCCATCCTGATACACTCGGAAATCCTGTCGGGGCCGATATCGATGTTGACGCCCAGTTCGGCCAGGGCTTCGGCCGCGCCGGATTTCGACGACAGGGACCGGTTGCCGTGTTTGGCGACCGGCACGCCACAGCCCGCAACCACCAGGGCCGTACAGGTGGAGATGTTGTAGCTTCCGGAGTTGTCGCCGCCGGTCCCGACAATGTCGATGGCATTTGCCGGCGCGCTGACGGGCAACATCTTGGAGCGCATGGTTTCAACCGCGCCGGTCACTTCGTCGACCGTCTCGCCACGCACCCTGAGGGCCATCAGGAAGCCGCCGAGCTGGGAGGGCGTTGCCTCGCCCGACAGGATGATCTCAAAGGCCGATCTTGCCTCCACGGCATTCAGAGCCGTGCCGTCGGCAACCTTGGCAATGAAATCCTTGAAAGTCTTCATGTCCTGTCCACTCTCACGCGGGTGCCGGCGATGATCAGTTGGTGTCGTTCAGGCCGAGAACATTGGCGATGCCCGCCTCGTTGACGTGAACACCCGACTTCGTCTCGACATTGGAAATGTACTGACTGAGCAGGGAATCCTGCAGCTGGCTGGCGAGCTGCGTCCTGAGTGTCGAATTGATGGGGTCGTCCGGGTTGAAGTCCGGCATGCTTGCCCCCTTCACCCTGACCACAAGGCGGCCGGTCTTGTCGGCCGCTTCGACGTCGAACACGGTTCCCTCCGGTCCGTTGAAAGCCTGGGAGGCAGCCGAAGCGCTGATGTCGCCGGAAGCCTGGTTCCGCGAAAGTCCGTCAGCCGTTTTCAGTTCCAGCCCGGCGCTCTCCGCAAGGGCGGCCATGTCGGTGCCCGATTTGGCCTTTTCGGCCAGTTCGGTCGCCTTCTCGGCAAGCCTCTTTTCCGTTTCCGTTTCCTTCCAGGCCGCTATGACCCGGTCCCGGACTTCATCAAGATCACGGTCACGGGCGGGAATGACCTCCTGGACTTCGTACCAGAGGAAGCCCCGGTCGCCCAATTGCAGCGGATCGTTCTCCACCCCGACGTCGCTGTCGAACGCACCGGAAACCAGGTCCTTGGCATCCGGCAGGTCGACCTCTGCCTCCGCCTGGCTCTTGCCCGAAGAATCGAACGCGTCCGGCGTGGTTGTCTCCAGGTGGAAACGCTCCGAGACTTCCGCCAGCGTTGCTCCGCCCGCGCGGGCGTCTTCAATTTCATCGAGAAGGTCGAGAACCTCCCGTTCGGCCTGCTCTCTGGCCAGGGTGGACTTGATTTCGGCCTTCACGTCGTCGAACGGCTTGGTCTTCTCCGGCTGGACTTCCAGGATGTTCAGCAGGACCGACGAGAACCGGCCGTCGACCACGCCGCTGACCCCGCCTTCGTCCAGGGAAAAGGCCGCATCGCCAATGGCGGTGTCGAGGAAATCGCCCTTGGCCATCAGGCCCAGGTAAACGTCGTTATCGGTGAGGTTGAGGTCCTTCATCAGGTCGTCGAAGGACATACCCGAAGCCAGCTTCTCAGCGGCGGCCGCCGCCTCTTCCGGTTTGGTGAAGGACAGCTGGCGCACCTTGCGCCGTTCCGGCTGGTGATACTGCTGCTTGTTGGCTTCGTATTCCGTCTGCGCGTCCGCATCGCTGATGTCGTCCGGGCGGGCGATGGAAGAGGGGGTGAGCTGGAGCACGGTGACCTTCCGGTATTCCGGCGCCTTGAAACTGGCTTTCTCGTCCTCGAAAAAGGCCTTCAGCGTTTCCTCGTCCGGATCCCCGATCTCGCCGAGAAGATCCGGCTTCAGAAGCAGGTACTCCACGTCCCGTGTTTCGCCCTGGTAATCATGCAGCACGTTCAGATAAGCGGTCGGCACCACCATTCCGCCGGAAATCGCCGCGGCAAGCTGCTGGCGTTCGGCCAGGGCACGGCGCTGGAGAACGAAAGCGTCTTCGGTCATGCCGTTGTTGCGCAGGATCTGTTTCAGCAGATTGGGATCATAGGTTCCGCCGGGGCTCTGGAATGACGGATCCTCCTGAATCTGGGTGGCGAGCTTTTCGTCCGAAATGCCCAGGTTCATCTTCGTGGCCGTCTCGTCCAGCGCCGCTTCGGCAATCAGCGTGCCGAGCGTCTGCTGGGCGATCCCGAGCTGGGCGCCTTCCCGGGTCGACAACGGCCGGCCGAGCTGCTGGCTGAAACGGTTCAGGTCGCGGCGGTAGGCGGTGTCGAAGTCCAGAAGGGAGATCTCGGTTTCACCCACTTTGGCAGCGACATTTTGCCCGAAACCGGCGTTGAACATATCGGCAACGCCCCACACGGCAAAGCTCATGACCAGCAGAGCGATGAAGATTTTGGCAACCCAGGTGCCGGCGCCCTTGCGCAGCGCGTCGAGCATGATTTCTCCCGTCTTTTCTGTTTTGCCGGCACATGCATGATACCGGAATTTCCTTTCAGCTCACGGCCGAAGCGGGCGGATCATAATGAGGCATGTCCGGTCGGGCAAGGCGGACAATCAAATGAAAGCCGCCCGGCCACCCGCAATAACTTGCAAGTGCGCGTCAATTTTGGGTTATAGAGGCGGATCAGACACAGAATTCAAGCTTTTCAGGGAGATTTCGTGGGAATGTCAGCACAGATCAAGCCGCTGGTCGCCGGCAATTGGAAGATGAACGGCCTGACGGCCAGCGTAGACGAACTGAGGAAAATCGCTGCCGGCCTGTCACCCGCTCTCGCCGACAAGGTCGATGCGATGATCTGTGGCCCGGCCACCCTCACTTATCTTCTGGCACAGGCCGCCGGCGGATCCGCCGTGCAGATCGGCGGTCAGGACTGCCACTACAAGGAGAACGGAGCCCACACCGGCGACATATCCGCCGAAATGCTCGCGGACGCCGGTGCAAGCGCCGTTATCGTCGGCCATTCGGAACGCCGGACGGACCACGGCGAGACAAATGTCACCGTCAAGGCCAAGGCCGAGGCGGCCTGGCGCGCCGGTCTGACCGCAATCGTCTGCGTCGGCGAGACGGAACAGGAGAGAAAGGCCGGCGACACGCTGAAGGTCGTGGACTATCAGCTTGCCGGCTCCATCCCCGATGAAGCGACGCCCGAGAACTGCATCGTCGCCTACGAGCCGGTCTGGGCGATCGGCACCGGCCTGACACCGACACCCGGTGACGTCGCGGAGGTCCACAAGGCCATGCGCGATGCCCTGGTCGCCCGTTTCGGTGACGCTGGGGCCCGGATGCGTCTGCTCTACGGCGGTTCGGTGAAACCCGGCAATGCCGCCGAGCTGATGGCGGTCGCGAACGTGGATGGCGCACTGGTCGGCGGCGCCAGCCTGAAAGCCGACGACTTCCTGGGAATTTGCGACGCTTATTCGTGAAGACTTGTCCCGGTCGTCGGGAAACACACATTCAAGGGTGGAAAGGCGGCAACACCTGGTGTAGAAGGCCGCCAAACTTGAACAAACGGATTGGCCCACGATGGAAACCGTAGTCATCGTCATTCACCTGATGGTCGTTCTGGCCCTGGTGCTCGTTGTCCTGCTGCAGCGCTCCGAAGGCGGCGCTCTCGGCATGGGAGGCGGCGGAGGCGGCGGTGGCCTCATGAGCGGACGCGGGACGGCAAACGTGCTGACCCGTGCGACCGCCATTCTCGCCATCATCTTTTTCGCCACCTCGATCGGCCTCAGCCTGATCGCGGAGATGAAGGACCGTCCCGGATCGATTCTGGACGCCACCCCCGCGGCAACTCCGGCGGCGCCGGCGACCGGTGAGGGCGGGAACGGCATTCTTGATTCGCTCAAGGAAAGCGAACAGCAGCAACAGCAGCCCGCCGGTCCGCAGGTTCCGACCGCCCAGTAAGCGTTTCAGGTGGTCTTCCACCGGCTTCAATCGACATCAAATGCCCTGCAGCAGCAACGCAGGGCATTTTTATGTGCTTAACGAAACTCCCGAGTGGTCAACCGGCCCTCGGCAAAGATATGGTATTGCTCCATGGCGCGATACATTTTCATCACAGGCGGCGTGGTTTCCTCGCTTGGCAAAGGTCTGGCATCCGCGGCCCTCGGAGCATTGCTCCAGGCGCGCGGCTACAAGGTTCGGCTTCGCAAGCTCGACCCCTATCTGAACGTCGATCCGGGCACCATGAGCCCGTATCAGCACGGCGAATGCTTCGTGACCGACGACGGGGCGGAGACGGACCTCGATCTCGGTCACTACGAGCGTTTTACCGGTCGTCCCGCGAACCAGCGCGACAACATCACCACCGGCAAGATCTACCAGGACATCATCGCCAAGGAGCGGCGCGGCGATTATCTGGGCGGCACCGTCCAGGTGATTCCCCACGTCACCGACGCGATCAAGAATTTCGTCCTTGAAGGCAATGACGAATACGACTTCGTGCTGGTCGAAATCGGCGGCACGGTCGGTGACATCGAGGGCCTGCCGTTCTTCGAGGCGATCCGGCAGCTGGGCAACGATCTGCCGCGCGGCGATGCGGTTTACGTACATCTGACCCTGATGCCCTTCATCGCCAGCGCCGGCGAGATGAAGACCAAGCCGACTCAGCATTCGGTTAAGGAACTGCGGTCCATCGGCATTCAGCCGGATATCCTTATGATCCGGTGCGACCGGCCGATCCCGGACAATGAAAAGCGGAAGCTTTCCCTGTTCTGCAACGTGCGCGAATCCGCGGTCATTCCGGCCTATGACGTCAAGTCGATCTACGACGTGCCGATTGCCTATCACAAGGAAGGCCTGGACGACGAGGTGCTCGCCGCCTTCGGCATCAAGGGCGCGCCGGCTCCTGTCCTGGACCGCTGGGAGGGGATTTCCCGGCGCGTTGCCAATCCGGAAGGCGAGGTCACGATCGCCATCGTCGGCAAGTACACGGTCCTCAAGGATGCCTACAAGTCCCTGATCGAGGCGCTGGTTCATGGCGGCATCGCCAACCAGGTCAAGGTCAACATCGAGTGGATCGAATCGGAAACCTTCGAGAAGGAGGACCCGAGCCCCTACCTGGAAGGCGTTCACGGGATTCTGGTGCCGGGCGGCTTCGGCGAACGCGGATCGGAAGGCAAGATCGCGGCGGCGGCCTTTGCCCGCACCCGCAAGGTGCCTTACTTCGGCATCTGTTTCGGCATGCAGATGGCCGTGATCGAGGCGGCGCGCGACCTGGCCGGCATCAAGGACGCAAGCTCCACCGAGTTCGGGCCATCCAGGGAACCGGTCGTCGGCCTGATGACCGAATGGACCAAGGGGAACAAGCGTGAAGTCCGCGGCCAGGACGACGACCTGGGCGGGACCATGCGCCTCGGCGCCTATCCGGCGGCCCTCAAGCCCGGGTCCAGAATCGCCGAGATCTATGGCGCGACGTCGATCTCCGAGCGGCATCGTCACCGCTACGAGGTAAACATCGGTTATCGTGAGCGGCTCGAGGCCTGCGGCCTCATTTTCGCAGGCACCTCGCCTGACGGCGTGTTGCCGGAAACCGTCGAGATCGCCGACCATCCGTGGTTCATCGGCGTGCAGTACCATCCGGAGCTGAAATCCCGCCCGTTCGAGCCGCATCCGCTGTTTGCGTCCTTCATCGAAGCTGCGGTACACCAGAGCCGTCTGGTTTAACAGCAAGCGTCCGAACGGAGCAGCGGAATGGTGCATGGACTGGATCACGTGGTCGTCGCCGTGCATGATCTCGATGCGGCGGCCCGAGCCTGGGAATCCCTGGGCTTCACCGTCACGCCTGAAGCCCGTCATCCATGGGGAACCGCGAACCGCCTGATCCAGCTCGACGGTTTTTTCATCGAACTTCTGACGATTGCCGATGAAAGCCTGATCATCGAAGCCGGCGAGGGGGAATTCTCCTTCGGCGCCTTCAACCGCGATTTTCTGAAACACCGGGAAGGCGGTTCCATGGTGGTTTTCGAAAGCCGGGACCCGGATCACGACCGCGCCTTCTTTCAGAAACATCACCTGCAGACCTATGCGCCGTTTTCGTTCGAACGCGAGGCGAAGGCGCCGGACGGGTCGGTGCGCAAGGTTGCCTTCGATCTGACCTTCGTCACCGATCCGCTGGCGCCGTCAATCGGCTATTTCACCTGCCGAAACCGCTTTCCGGAAAATTTCTGGAAGCCCGAATACCAGACCCATGCAAACGGCGCGGCCGCCATTGACGAGGTCGTTCTTGTGGCCCGGGACCCTTGCGATCATCACGCGTTTCTCGGAAGTCTGATGGAGCAGCGGGAAATGCGCGCCACCAGTCTCGGGCTCGAGCTGAAAACGCCGCGCGGACGCATCCAGGTACTCACTCCGGTCGCCTTCTCCCGGCTGTTCGGCAAGGAGGCTTTCGGCTGCCTGCCGGACGATCTGCCCGCAATTGCGGCCCTCGTCGTCAATTGCCCGGGAATCGAAACCCGCAAGGTCATCCCGGCATCCGGTCTTTTCGGCCTGACCCTGGTCCTCGATCCCGCAAAACCCGACGGTTGAGTTTTTATCCCCGGCTTCCAGGACAGACAGTCCTGCCGTTTCGTCCGCACGAGGCGAACTTTGCGCAATAACCGCTTGTTTCGGCGGGGAGGCCCCTTTTACTCTGACGCGAAGTAAGAATTTTGCCTGCGGATTTTGGGGAGCCGGCACATGCCACGTTTTCTTTCGACCGGTCACTTGTTTCGATTGATGATCCCGGCCTTGATGTTTGGCGCGTTGGTTGCCTGCCAGAAGCAGGAGGAGCAGGCCAAGGCGCCGCCCCCCGCGGTCAGCGTCGCCGGCATCCAGGACAAGAGCATTCGCGAAAGCACCAGCTTCATCGGCCAGGTGGCCGCGATCGACAAGGTTGCCCTGGTCGCCCGCGTCAGCGGCTTTCTGGAAGACAAGGCGGTCCAGGACGGCAAGAAGGTCACGAAAGGAGAGCTGATCTTCAGCATCGAAAAAGAACAGTACAAGGCCGCCGTCTCCAAGGCGGAGGCCGACGTCGCCAGCGCCAAGGCCGATGCTGCGCTGAAAGCGGCAGATCTGAACCGCGATCGCGATCTTTTTCAGAAAGGGCATATTTCCGAAGCCGCCCTGCAGTCGACTCAGGCCCAGAAAGCCCAGGCGGACGCCTCGGTTCAGGCGGCCCAGGCCGCACTCGAACAGGCCCGGTTGAACCTGAGCTACACGGACATCTCCGCGCCCTTCGACGGTCTGCTCGGCAAGACCACCTACAGCGTCGGCGAAGTGGTCGGCCCGTCCTCGCAGGCGCTTGCGACCCTGATCCGGGTTGCCCCGGTCTACGTGAACTTTTCCGTCAGCGAGGCGGAATACCTGAATGCCCTGAATGCCCATGGCATCAAACCGACCGACATCAAGCCGGAAAACACGCCTAATCTGACCCTGATCCTTCCCAATGGCGACAAGTTCGACGAGACGGGCAAGGTCGTCTTCATCGACAACAAGGTCGATCCCAGGACCGGGACCATCTCCTTCCGGGGACTGTTCGACAACAAGAACTGGAAGCTGCTCGACGGAACTTTCGTCAATGTCGTGATCGAAGCCACGGAAGAAAAGAAGGAACTCGTCGTTCCGCAGGCCGCCGTCCAGCGCGATCAGCGCGGGAGCTTCGTTCTCGTGGTCAATGCGCAGAATACGGTCGAGCAGCGGTATGTCGACCTCGGCATGCAGGTGGACACCGACTTCGTCGTCAAGAAGGGATTGCAGAGCGGCGAGAAAGTCATCGTCGAGGGACTGCAGAAAGTCCGTCCCGGCGTGCCGGTTGACGCCTCCCTTGCCTCCAAGCCGGCGGAGTAAGGCGCATGTTCTCCGTCTTCTTCATCTACCGGCCCAAGTTCGCGCTCGTCATTTCCCTGGTGATCACCATCGCCGGCCTGCTCGGCTACATGGCCCTGCCGGTGGAGCAGTTCCCCAATATCACGCCGCCGGTGGTCAATGTGTCGGCAACGTATACGGGCGCCAACGCGGAAGTCCTGGAAGAGACCGTGGCCGCCCCCATCGAGGCGCAGGTGAACGGCGTCGACAACATGATCTACATGTCGTCGAACAGTTCCGACAGCGGCAACTACTCCTTGAACGTGACATTCGCCGTCGGCACCGATCCTGATATTGCCACCGTCAACGTGCAGAACCGCGTCAGCCAGGCGACCAGCCAGTTGCCCTCCGAGGTCACCGCCAACGGCGTCACCGTGCAGAAGGCGTCCACCAACATGCTTCTGGTGGTCACGCTTTATTCGCCGAAAGGGACCTACGACGAAGTCTTCCTGTCCAATTACGCCTCCATCAATCTCAAGGACGCGCTGGCCCGTGTCCCCGGGGTCGGCAAGGCGGACGTTCTGACAGATTTCGCCTATGGCATGCGCATCTGGCTGGATCCGGACAAGCTGGCCAACCTTGGAATGGCTCCGGCCGATTTCATCTCCGCGGTCAGGGACCAGAACGTCCAGGTCGCCGCCGGCCAGATCGGCGCGCCGCCCGTGCCCGAAGGCCAGCAGTTCCAGTACACGATCAAGGCGAAGGGCCGTCTGTCAACGGTGGAGGATTTCGAGAACATCGTTCTCAGAACCGGAAGCGACGGGGCCATCGTGCGCATCGGCGATGTCGCCCGGGTCGAACGGGGCGCGCAGTTCTATTCGGCAAGCGGCGAATTCAACGGCCAGCCGTCGACGGTTCTTGCCATCTATCAGGCGCCGGGCGCGAATGCGATTGCCGTGGCCGAAGGGGTTATCGGCCGTTTGAAGCAGCTCTCGCAGGCGTTCCCCGACGACGTCGCCTATGCGATCCCGTTCGACACGACGGAATTCGTCCAGACCTCGCTGGACGATGTGGTCACCACGCTGTTCATCACCTTCGGCCTTGTGGTGTCCGTGGTCTTCATCTTCCTGGGCAACTGGCGCGCCACCATCATTCCGATGGTCGCGATTCCCGTCTCCCTGATCGGGACCTTTGCCGTGCTGCTTCTGTTCGGCATGTCCCTAAACACCATTTCGCTGTTTGCTCTCGTACTGGCGATCGGGATCGTGGTGGATGACGCCATCGTGGTGGTCGAGAACGTGGAGCGGATCCTGACGGAGGAGGGGCTGGATCCGAAAGCGGCGACCGCCAAGGCGATGGGACAGATCATGGGCCCGGTGATCGCCACCACCCTGGTGCTGCTGGCGGTGTTCGTGCCGACCGTGTTCATGCCCGGCATCACGGGCAAACTCTATTCCCAGTTCGCCGTGACGATTTCCGTGTCCGTCGTGATTTCCTCGATCAATGCGCTGACGTTGTCGCCGGCACTCTGCGGCCTGATCCTGAAGCGCCGCAGCGGGCCTCCCAAGGGGCTGATGGGGATATTCGACCGGGGCATCACAGGCGTGCGCAACGGCTATTCAGCGATCGTCAGCCGGCTGGTCCGGGTGGCCGTGGTGGGTGTGATCGGCGTGGGCGGGGCGCTGGCGCTGATCGTTTTCCTCGGCGGGCGCCTGCCGCAGGGCTTCCTGCCCCTGGAGGACCAGGGCTACCTGATGGTCGATATCCAATTGCCTGACGGTGCGTCGCTGCAACGAACGAAAGCCGTGACCCAGGGGCTGGTGGAAACTGTTGAGAAAACGCCAGGCGTCGCCAGCGTCGTGACGGTGAACGGCTTTTCGATCCTGAATTCCGCGGTGTCCTCGAACGCTGCCATGATCATCGCGACGATGGACAACTGGAACGAACGCCAGGATCCGTCGCTCAGCATCGACGCGCTCCTGGCGAAGTTCCGGGGCGATTTCGCCGCGGTGGCGAGCGCAAACATCATTGCCTTCAATCCGCCGCCGATCCCCGGCCTGGGAACGACCGGGGGCGTGCAGATGATGGTCCAGCAGACCGGCGGCGGCTCGCCGCAGGACCTGGCGTCCGCGGCCGGCTCCCTGGTCTATTCCTCTAACCAGGACCCCGGCATCGCGCTCTCCTACACGACCTACCGCGCCAACGTGCCCCAGATCTTCGTCGACCTTGACCGGGAGAAGGCCAAGACGCTCGGCGTCGACGTGGCAGATGTGTTTTCCACCCTGCAGGCCTATCTCGGGTCTTATTATATCAACGACTTCAATCTCTTCGGGCGCGTCTACAAGGTCATGATCCAGGCCGAGGGCGATTACCGCAACCGCGCGGAAGATATCGGCGAGCTCTACGTCAGGGCCGGTGACGGCACGATGGTGCCGATGCAGTCCCTTGTCACGACCACGAATGTCTTCGGCCCGCAAACGCTCACCCGTTACAACATGTTCCGCTCCGCGTCGGTGAATGGCGAGCCTGTTCCCGGCGCCTCCACCGGCGTCGTGATCAATGCCATGCAGACCGCCGCGGCATCGGCCCTGCCGTCCGGATATACCTACGAGTGGACCGGAACCGCGTTGCAGCAGCAGGGGGCGGGCAATCTGGTGATATACATCCTCCTGCTTTCCGTGCTGTTCGCCTATCTCTTCCTCGTGGCCCAGTACGAAAGCTGGAGCATGCCGTTCGCCATCCTGATGTCGGTGTCGGTGGCGCTGCTCGGGGCTTTCGTGGCCGTCTTCGTGACCGGCGGGGATGTCAACCTCTATACCCAGATCGGCATGATCATGCTGGTCGGCATGGGGGCCAAGAACGCGATCCTGATCGTCGAATTCGCCATGGAACAGCGGGCGGACGGAAAATCCATTCTTGCCGCGGCCAAGGAGTCGGCCCACCTGCGGTTCCGGGCGGTCATGATGACGGCGCTTTCGTTCCTGCTTGGTGTCGTTCCCCTGGTGGTGGCGAGCGGCGCGGGGGCGGCGAGCCAGAAGGCGATCGGCATTGCCGTCTTCGGCGGCATGGCCTGCGCCTCGAGCCTTGGCGTTCTGCTCATCCCGTCCCTCTACGTGGCCCTGCAGGTGCTGAGGGAAAAGGTCAAGGGCCAGTTCAGGGGCGTGGATACCCCGGGCGGACCGGGAAGCGGCCAGCCGGACAGCGAACCGGACGAAGGCGAGACGCGCCCCGCGACCGCCTGACCCGCAAGCGGCAATGGACCGGCAGACGGATTGTCAGCCAGCCCCCCTTGTCAGCCAGACCCGCTTGTCAGCCAGCCCGCCTGTCAGCGCGCCTCTTCCAGGATCGCCCGGTATTCCGCTTCCGTCGCAATCCGCGGATTGGTCGCATGGCAGTGATCGAGAGGCGCGGCTCTGGCGATACCCTCCAGATGGGCCCCGGTCAGCCCGAGCGCGTCGAGTCCGGACGGAATGCCGATGTCCCGGTTGAGTTGTTCGATGACCGCATCCGGTTCGCCGCCGAGGATCTCCGCCAGGACCTGCCACTTGTCGCCGATTGCCGGCCGGTTGAACCGGAGCACCGGCGCCATCAGGATGGCGTTGAGCGTCCCGTGATGCAGGTTGAGTTCCTTGATCGCGCCCGCCGGATGGGTGAGGGCGTGGACCGCGCCGAGGCCTTTCTGGAACGCCATGGCGCCTTCCATCGAAGCCATCATCATGTCCCAGCGGGCCTGCCGGTCTGACCCGTTGCGGACGGCCGCCGGCAGGGCCTTGAAGCCGCGTTTCAGCCCGTCGATGGCGATGGCGTCCGCGGGCGGATTGACCGCGGGCGCCATATAGGTTTCCAGACAGTGGGACAGCGCGTCCATGCCGGTCGCGGCCGTCAGGAACGGCGGCAGGCCCAGGGTCAGTTCCGGGTCGCAAACGGCGATGTTGGGCAGCATGTGCGGGCTGATAAGCCCGAGCTTGCGCCCGTCGGCCAGATTGATCACCGCGGCCCGGCCGACCTCCGAACCGGTGCCGGACGTGGTCGGCACCGCGATCATCGGACAGATGTTGCCGGAGATTTTAGCGACACCGCCTTCGATCGCGGCGTATTGGGCAAGCGGCGGCTCGTGGCCGGTCAGCAGCCGGAGCGCCTTGGAAAGGTCGATGACGGATCCGCCGCCGAAGGCGATCACGCCGTCGCAGCCGTCGCTGTCGTAGCGCGCCTTTGCCGCCATCACGGCCTCTTCCGTGGGATTTGCCGGCGTTCCGTCGAAGACGGGCAGGGAAGCCCCATAGGCCTCGGACAGCCGCTCCAGCAGCCCGGTGTCGACCAGACCCCGGTCGGTGACCACCAGGGGGCGGTTCATCCCGAGTTGTTCGCAATAGGTTTTAAGCTTGGAAATGCCGCCGAAGTCGAACTCGATCCGAGTCAGATAAGTGATGGTAGCCATGGCGAAACCGTATCCTCCCGAGATTGAGGCCTCGTTTTTCAGTTACTTTTTAGACGGGTGCAAGGGCGGTGTAGCAGAAGAGGTTTTCTGCTATCCTACCGACCGACCGGAAACTGCGTAAAACGTTTTACGGAAAACTGTTGACGCCAGGGAGCAAAAAGCCGCTCCGATGTCTGAATTGTACAAGCTTCTGTCTTCCGCAAAATTCTATTTTTGGGGATGGTGGCTCTTTCTAATGGTGCTCTTTTGGATCGCCGGTCAGTTCAAGCTGTCCGATTTTCCGGTCCTGATCCCATATGCGATTATCTCCGCAATATTGGCAGGACTGATAACTCTCCGCGCCTGGGTATTCGGTCAGATCGAAGACGATGACGATGACAACTAGGAGCAGTGCTTAGGTTATCACTTGTTCAGCGAGACCCTTTCACACAAAAAACTCGCTCAAAAAGGAAAAATACTTGAAGCTTTCAATGAGAAGAAAATGGTGAGCCGACAGGGGCTCGAACCCTGGACCTACTGATTAAAAGTCAGTTGCTCTACCAGCTGAGCTATCGGCTCTCACCATTTGTTAACGATCCCGTCCCATCTTTTTCAAGGTCCGGAAATCGGGTGCCGACGGCATCTGCTGGTTAGCCGCCCGCGACGTGGCGAGTGTGTATGCCGAGCGGCGGAATCTTTCAAGGGGGAAATTCCATATTTTCAAGGGTGATTTCCAAATCCCTCGTAAAACTCGCCAATGCAAGTAGTTCAGGTGTAATTGTTTTTATGACCCTGCGTTAATAATATGTTGCGCTTTTTGAAAAATCAGGCAGTATACGTTTGGTGTTTTACAGGGTTGATGTTACCTCCTTTTCAAGTATTCGGTAATGGCATGAAATGTTAGGACTAGTATTCTTGACAATGCCGACTGATCACATTTGGGCATAGCCGATTTTCGATAGATTCCGGTTTTGCCGAACAGTTATGCGAGACGGCCTATGCAGAAACGGACAATTGAACGGAAACCGGAAGCGGTCGAGCTTGAATTCGTCAAGAGCCACATTGCGGCGACCATGACCCTGATTCACGGGTTGATCGACCAGGGCGTTCTGGACCGGGAGCGCCTGGACAGTTTTTTTGCCGGCTTCCTCGATGAGCTGCCGCACACACGGGACACGCTGGGTCTGCGCCTCGTAATTGATCAATGGCGTCAGGGTCTTACCTCCGGAGAGGCCGAAGAAAACCTGCGCCAGACCCTCTTCGAGGTGATCAGCGGCGGCAAGGATATCAACTGACAATCCGAAGGACGCTGCGCTTAAGTAACAATGGGCGCTGCGTTTTTTCTCGACCTTTTTGTCAAAATTTTCCCCGCAAGGGTTTTCTATCCCGTTTCTTTTTGTTTAGCTTCCACCTTCGGATTTATCCGAATGGCTTTCTAAAGACCGAATTCATAACGGTGGAGGTTTCCCATGAAAATTACGAGCCTTGCGCTTGGGCTGGCGGTATTTGCCGGCAGCTTCAGCGCCGCCGCGGCCGCCGATCAGAAGTTCATTTCGATCGGAACCGGTGGCGTGACCGGGGTTTACTACCCGACCGGCGGCGCAATCTGCCGTCTGGTGAACAAGAACCGGAAGGAACACGGCATTCGTTGCTCGGTCGAATCGACCGGCGGCTCCGTGTACAACATCAATACGGTTCGCGCAGGCGAACTGGAATTCGGTGTCGCCCAGTCCGACTGGCAGTATCACGCCTATCACGGTTCGTCCAAGTTCGAGGACCAGGGCGCGTTCGAGAAGGAGCGGGCGGTGTTTTCCGTTCATCCCGAACCGTTTACCCTCATCGTCCGCAAGGACACGGGCATCAAGAGCTTCGAGGACCTGAAGGGCAAGAAGGTCAACGTCGGCAATCCGGGCTCCGGCCAGCGCGCGACCATGGAAGTGGTCATGGACGCCTTCGGCATGACGATGGACGATTTCGCCCTTGCCGCCGAGCTGAAGGGTTCCGAAATGGCCCAGGCGGTGTGTGACGGCAAGATCGACGCCATGATCTACACCATCGGCCACCCGGCCGCCGCCATCACCGAAGCCGCCACAACCTGCGACGTGGAACTGGTATCCGTCGCCGGCGAACCGGTGGACAAGCTGGTCGCCGACAATCCCTACTACCGCAAGGCAACGGTCCCGGCCGGCATGTACAAGGGAACCGACAATGACGTGACCACCTTCGGTGTCGGCGCAACCTTCATCACCTCTGCCGATGTGCCCGACGATGTCGTCTACACGGTCGTCAAGGCCGTCTTTGACAACTTCGACGACTTCAAGGCCCTGCATCCCGCCTTCAAGAACCTGAAGGAAGAGGAAATGATCAAGGACGGCCTGTCCGCTCCGCTCCATCCGGGCGCCATCAAGTACTACACGGAACGCGGCTGGATGTAACAGCTGCAGGGAAACGCCGGGCGGTTGACTGCCCGGCGTTTTCATTTCTCCCGGGCGTATTCGGTAAGGCGGAGCCGTCTGGTACGGTAACGTTCGAACCGGGCGACCGGCATAAGGGGTGATTGGGGATCTGGGGGCGGCCATGTCAGAACAAGCCAGGCAGGATAAGCAAGTCGATGTCGACCTGATGGTCGCCGAAGTCGAAAGCGGCGCGCGCTCCGCGGCCGGTTTCGCAGGAAAATTCATTCTCGCGCTGGCATTCGTCTGGTCGCTGTTCCAGCTCTATATCGCATCCAACATCCCCTTCATCCTCACCGAGACCCTCGGGGTCAACGTGGTCTTCAACAACCAGGAAGCGCGTCAGATCCACCTGGCCTTTGCGCTGGTCCTGGCCATGCTGGCCTACCCGCTGTTCAAGCGGAGTTCGCGCCACCACGTGCCGGTCTATGACTGGGGCCTTGCCATCATCGGCGCCGCGTCCTGCCTGTATCTGCTTTACTTCAAGAACGATATCGCCGACCGCGCCGGCCTGCCGACGACCGCCGACCTGGTGTTTTCCACCCTTGGCATGCTGAGCCTGGGCATCGCGGTCTTCCGCTCGCTCGGCCTGCCGCTCGTCATCGTCGCCTCCGTCTTCGTCTTCTATGTCTTTTTCGGCCACCTTTCGGTCATGCCCGACGCGATCCAGTGGAAGGGCGCGTCCTTTGGCAAGGCCATGTGGCATTTCTGGATGCAGACCGAGGGCGTCTTCGGGGTCGCGCTCGGCGTCTCCGCGTCGATGATCTTCCTGTTCGTCCTGTTCGGCTCGCTCCTGGAAAAGGCGGGCGCGGGCAACTACTTCATCAAGCTGGCCTTTGCGCTCCTCGGCCACCTGCGCGGCGGCCCGGCCAAGGCCGCGGTGGTCGCATCCGCCCTGTCCGGGCTGTATTCCGGATCGTCGATCGCCAATGTGGTGACGACCGGAACGTTCACGATCCCCCTGATGAAGCGCACCGGTTTCAAGCCGGAAAAAGCCGGCGCCGTGGAGGTTGCGTCCTCCACCAACGGCCAGCTCACCCCGCCGGTCATGGGGGCCGCGGCCTTCCTGATCTCGGAATTCACCGGCGTCGCCTATCCCGTGCTCATCATGCACGCCTTCCTGCCCGCGGTGATCTCCTATATCGCGCTGGTCTATATCGTCCATCTGGAGGCGCTGAAACTCGGCCTGAAGGGGCTTGAGAAGCCGCCGGCGACCATGACCCTGGCACGGAAGCTGTCCGGGGTGCTGCTCGGCTTCATCCTGATGGCAGTCCTTGCCACCGTCGTCTATTACGGCCTCGGCTGGATCAAGGTCGTCTTTCCAAACATGACGTTCCTCACCGCAGCGCTCCTGTTCCTGGGGGCCTATGCCGTTCTTCTGATCGTCGCCGCCCGGCACCCGGATCTGGAGATGGACGATCCGAATGCACCGATGGACGTGCTTCCCAGGGCCTGGGATGTGGCGGTGACCGGTTTCTATTACCTTCTGCCCATCGTCATTCTGATCTGGTGCATCCTGATCGAGAGGCTGTCGCCGACACTGTCCGCCTATTGGGCGACGGTTGCCATGATCGTCATCGTCCTGACCCAGCGGCCCCTGAAGGCGTTCTTCCGCCGGACCGCAAACCCGGCTGCGGCGTTTTCGGAAGGCTGGGACGATTTCATCAACGGCATGATAGCCGGTGCGCGCAACATGATCGCGATCGGCGTCGCCACCGGTGCTGCCGGCGTGATCGTCGGCACGGTCTCGCTGACCGGGCTGCACCAGGTCGTCGGTGAATTCGTCGAATTCCTGTCCGGCGGCAACCTGATGGCCATGCTGTTCCTTGTCGCGGTCATGAGCCTTATCCTGGGCATGGGCCTGCCGACGACGGCGAACTACATCGTCGTGTCGTCGCTGATGGCGCCGGTGATCGTGTCGGTGGGCGCGCAGAGCGGCCTGATCGTGCCGCTGGTCGCTGTCCATCTCTTCGTCTTTTATTTCGGCATTCTCGCCGACGACACGCCTCCCGTGGGGCTGGCCGCCTTTGCCGCGGCTGCGATATCGAAGGGCGATCCGATCAAGACGGGTATTCAGGGGTTCACCTATGATATCCGTACCGCGCTTCTGCCGTTCCTGTTCATTTTCAACACCGAGTTGCTGCTGATCGACGTCGGTCCGGCCAAGGCGGTCTTCATCTTCTTTGTCGCGGTGATCGCAATGATGCTGTTCGCGGCGGCGACCCAGGGCTACTTCTTCGCACGAAGCCGGCTCTGGGAATCGCTGGCATTGCTCCTTGTTGCCTTCACGCTGTTCCGGCCCGGTTTCTGGCTCGATTATGTGCAGCCGCCTTTCGATGAACGTCCGGGCACGGAGATCGCGCAACTGGCTGAAACCCCGCCGGCCGGCGGCACGCTCAGGGTCGTGATGAAAGGGCCGGATTACAAGAACCCGGACCAGATCGACCGCCTCACGGTCCTCTTGCCGCTCGGAGAGAAGGCCGACGGCGTCAGCCGGCTTGAGGAAATCGGCGTTGTCGTGAACGAGGACAACGGCAAGGCGGTGCTCGACGAACCGTTCCCCGGCAAATGGCTGGATCTGAAGACCAACGGGCAGTTCGACTATTACGCGGATACGCCGGTCGAGATCGAAAAGGTCGAGATTGAAGCCACAAGAATTGCCAAGGAAATCTTCTATATTCCGGCGATCGTGCTGCTCGGTCTCATCGTCTTCCTGCAAAGACGGCGGGCCGAGGTGCCGGCATTCTGATTGAGGCTGTGGTTCGTCGAATTCCATTCCGTAACTGATGACAGGTTCCGCGATGTACACGTCTATTCTCGTCCCGATCGACCTCAGCGAGGAAAGCTCCTGGCGCAAGTCCCTGCCGACCGCCATCGCCATGGCCCGGACCTTCAGCGCCCACCTTCATGTGATCACCGTCGTGCCCGATTTCGGACGGTCGCTCGTCGGCGGCTATTTCCCGGAAGGCTTCGAATCCCAGGCCCTGGAAAAGACCTCGGAAATGCTGAAGGAATTTCTCGGGCGCAATATCCCCGACGATATCTCCTGCAAGGGGCATGTCGCCCACGGGACCATCTACGAGGAGATCAACAAGGTCGCCGACAAGCTCGGCTGCGACCTGATCGTTCTCGCCTCGCACCGGCCGGAACTGAAGGATTATCTTCTCGGGCCGAATGCCGCCCGGGTCGTGCGCCATGCCCGCCAGTCCGTGCTTGTCGTTCGCGAATAGGAGACGCCTATCCCCAGCCTGCGACGACGCGCCTCTCGCAAAGGTGAGGCGACTGTGTCTTTGTGCGTCGACTATAGATGCATGGATCGAAGTTGGGTCCAGGCTGGAAGACCGGGTGAAGAGAATTTTTCATGCTGCATGAAGTTACGATACTGGGCGCGGTCCTCGCGGGTGTTCTGTCGTTCATTTCCCCTTGCGTTCTGCCCCTGGTGCCGCCCTATCTGGGATTTCTGGCCGGCGTCTCCATGGAGGAACTGACGGGGAGGGGCGATGAAAAGGCGGCCTCCCTGAAAGTCTTCACCGCCGCCATGGCCTTCGTGGCGGGGTTTTCGACCGTTTTTATCATTCTCGGCGCCAGCGCCAGCTTCATCGGCCAGTTCGTGACCCAGTATATCGAGGTCCTGGGCTATGTCGCCGGTGTGCTGATCATCATCATGGGACTTCATTTCCTTGGCGTCTTTCGCATCGGACTGCTTTACCGGGAAGCACGCGTGCATGTTGAGCGCAAACCCGCGGGACTCATCGGCGCCTATCTGATCGGGCTGGCCTTCGCATTCGGCTGGACGCCCTGCGTCGGGCCGATCCTGTCGGCCATCCTGTTCGTGGCCGGCTCCGAGGCGACCGTTGGCAAGGGTGCCCTGTTGCTCAGCGCCTATGCGCTCGGCCTCGGTATTCCCTTCCTCCTTGCCGCCGCGTTTGCGGGCCCTTTCATCCACGCCATGGCCCGGTTCCGCCGCTACATGGGCATCGTCGAAAAGGTCATGGGAGGCGTTCTGGTCCTGACCGGCATCATGTTCCTGACCGGCCAGTTCGCGACATTGTCCTACTGGCTCCTGGAAACCTTTCCGGCATTCTCCCAGATCGGCTGAGCAAAAGAGCCGATCTTACAGGGTCCCCACAGCCGCTTCACCCCGGCTCAATTGGCCTTTGACATATCCGGTTCGGGCAGCGGATCGCCGACATAGAGGGCCGGATGGCATGTGCCGGTAACCTCCAGGAGCCGCAGGCAGGCTACCGCGGCATTGGCGGCGTTGCCGAACGGCCCGACGAGCAGCGCGTAGGTCTCGTCCATGTCCGACCTGGAAATCACCGGCCTCAGGTCGCGCATCCGCTCCTCGTTCTGCTCCTGGAAGGTCTTCCACGCCTCCGCAGCTTCCCGAGGGGTCGCGTACCGCCCGACCACCGCGCCGAAATCGGAATGACTGATGAGGGACGTGCCGGCGCCGGTCGAGCGTCCGACCGGCCTGCTCGGCGTGATCAGCGGCGGCGTGATGTCCTGTGGTTCGGGCGTATCCGTCGGTGCGATCGAGCCGGTAGCCATCGGCTCCGGCCCCGCTTCCGGCAGCACGGCAATCCGCACCGGTTCCAGATCCGCTTCAGGCAGGACCGGCTTCCTTGCCGCCGCCAGGGCGATCTGGCCACTATGCTGCAGATGCCTGCGCATCTCGGCGTCGTTGCCCGGCATGGTTTCCGGCGCGGGCACGGATTCGATCCGTTTCTGGACGGCCCTGTCACTGACGTCCCGCAGCCTGTCCGGATTGCGGGGGGCCGTTGCCGGAGAGGCGCCGGATGTCATGGCGCCGGGTGAGGGCGATGCCGCCTTCACTTTACCCGGCACGGGAGCGGGTTGGGCGGATTGGCCCGTGCCGGGCTGTGCGGTCTCGGCCTCGCCGACCTGTTCCAGCTGCTCCTCCAGCGCGGCGATCCGGCGGGAATAGGAGACGTTCTGTTCGGCGAGCGCGCTCAGGCGCCGGCGCAGCGCGACCACTTCACGCTGCAGGGTTTCTATCTGGGAGGTCTTGACTTCATCGGCGCCGGTCGCAATCCGGCTTCCAACCGTCGGCATCAGCCCGATCCGGGGATCGTCCATGCGGTTTCCGATTGAGGCGGTCGTCACCACATCGCCGCCGGGCGGCAGGACCTGGCCGTATCGGACCGAAATCTGGCCGGGGTGACTGTCCCTGCCGAATTGCAGCGACGCAAAACCGATGCTGCCGAACAGGACCGCCGCGAAAGCCCAAGACAGAACCGACAGACGCTGCGGCGTCAGCGCTTCCTTGACGACCTGTCTGGTCGATGTCTTGGCCCGCTTGTCAGGCAACTGGAAATCCCGAAGTAGTGTGCGCACGAATCTGATGATCAGGGTTTCCATCAGACCGCAATTATAGTTAACGAACAAGAAAGGCCTTCCCGGGAACAGACAGATCTTTCAATGTCCTGTGGATCGGGGCATACAGGCGGAGAAAACCGGCCGATAGGAGGGAAGAAATCCTGATGACCAAGCGCAATTGTCTGTCCATCGTACTGGCCGCGGGACTTGGAACCCGCATGCGCTCGGACATGCCAAAGGTCTTGCATCCTATCGGCAATCTGCCTCTGATCGGCCACGTCCTGAAGGCCCTGGCGCAAGCCGCCTCCGACAGGATGGCCGTCGTCGTCGGCCCAGGGATGGACGATCTGGACAGACTGGTCAAAAGCCTTGCGCCGTCGGCCAGTTGCCATGTCCAGGCCGATCGCCTGGGAACAGCCCATGCCGCGCTGGCGGCGCGCTCCGCCATGGAAGACCCGGCCGACGATGTCCTCGTCCTGTTCGGCGACACACCGCTGATCACGCCGGCCTCGGTCGAAACCGTCCGCGGCGCATTGGCCGATGGGGCCGACGTTGCCGTTCTGGGCTTTGAGGCCGCCGATCCGTTCGGCTACGGCCGGCTGCTCGTCAGGGACGGAAAGCTTCAGGCGATACGCGAAGAAAAGGACGCAACAGACGAGGAAAGAAAGGTTTCTTTCTGCAACTCCGGCATCATGGGATTTCGCGGACCGATTGTGCTCGACCTTCTTGAGGCAATCGGCAACGACAATGCAAACGGCGAATATTACCTGACCGACGCGGTCGAGATCGCAAACGAAAAAGGCCTGACAGTCGTGGCTGTCGCGGCCGATGAAGAGGAAGTGCAGGGGATCAACACGCGCGCCCAGCTTGCGGCCTGCGAGGCGGTGTTCCAGAAGCGGATGCGGCTGGCCGCCATGGAAGGCGGGGTCACGCTGCAGGCGCCCGATACCGTCTTCTTCTCCCACGACACGGTGCTGGAACCGGATGTGGTCGTTGAGCCCAATGTCGTCTTCGGAACGGGCGTTGCCGTTGCCTCCGGCGCGCGGATCCGGGCCTTCTGCCATCTGGAAGGCGCGCATGTCGGTGCCGAAAGCATCGTCGGCCCCTATGCCCGGCTGCGGCCCGGCGCCGAGCTTTCGCAGAACGTTCACATCGGCAATTTCGTGGAAGTCAAGAACGCCACCATCGGAACGGGCGCGAAGGCCAATCACCTTGCCTATATCGGCGATGCAGACGTCGGAGCCGGCAGCAACATCGGGGCCGGGACGATCACCTGCAACTACGACGGCTTCGGCAAGCACAGGACCGTAATCGGCGCGGGCAGCTTCATCGGCTCCAATTCCACGCTCGTCGCGCCGGTCGCGCTTGGCGACGGCGTTTACGTCGGTGCCGGCAGCGTCGTGACCCGGAATGCGGAACCGGATTCGCTCGTGATCGGGCGGGGGCGCCAGGTGACCAAGCCCGGCCGCGCCGCCGGGATCCGCGCCCGCTTCAAGGCGGCAAGGGCGGCAAAATCCAAACCGGATCAACAGGCTTAGCCAGTTCTTACGATCCTCCTGTCACGAACTGAAACAGGGTTTGATTTCAAACCCCTGCGCGCCGTCGTCTAAACGTTTGGCGTCGAATCCGGTTTTTAAAAAAGGTGCATTTCATGTGCGGAATTGTCGGAATTCTCGGAAAAACGGACGTCGCTCCGCGCCTCGTCGACGCGTTGAAGCGACTGGAATATCGGGGATACGATTCAGCGGGTGTCGCGACGCTTGAAAACGGCGTCCTCGTCCGGCGCCGCGCCGAAGGCAAGCTGCGCAACCTGGAAGCCCTTCTGGAGAAAAGCCCCCTGTCGGGATCGTCCGGCATCGGCCACACCCGCTGGGCGACCCATGGTGCCCCGACAACGGCGAATGCCCATCCGCACAAGGCGGGTGGCGTGGCGATCGTCCACAACGGCATTATCGAGAACTACCTGGACCTTCGCGACGAAATCTCGGCAAACGGCACGCGGACGGAAACCGAAACGGATACGGAGGTGGTCGCCCACCTGGTCAACATGGAACGGCAGAAGGGACGGTCGCCGCAAGAAGCGGTCGCCGCTGTCCTGCCGCGGCTGAAAGGCGCCTTTGCGCTTGCCTTCCTGTTCGAAGGCGAAGAGGACCTTCTGATCGGCGCCCGCAAGGGGTCGCCGCTGGCGGTCGGCCATGGCGAGGGCGAGATGTTCCTGGGCTCCGACGCCATCGCCCTGTCGCCGTTCACGGACCGGGTTACCTATCTGGAAGAAGGCGACTGGGCGGTCGTCACGAGAAACAGCGTCCGGATTTTCGACAGCCGCAACGACGAAGTGGAACGTCCTGTCTCCAGGTCCAGTGTCACGGCGGCGCTGATGGACAAGGGCAACTACCGCCACTTCATGGCCAAGGAGATCCACGAGCAGCCGGAAGTGATCGGCCACACCCTGTCGCGCTACATCGACCTCGGCGCGAAACAGGCCAATGTCACAGGTATCGAGACCGCGGATTTCGCCAACCTGAACCGGCTGGTGATTTCCGCCTGCGGCACCGCCTTTTATGCCGGACTGGTCGCCAAGTACTGGTTTGAGAAATACGCCCGCCTGCCGGTCGAAATCGATATCGCATCGGAATTCCGCTACCGGGAAAGCCCGGTGGGCAAGGGCGATTTCGCCCTGTTCATTTCCCAGTCGGGGGAAACCGCCGACACGCTTGCCTCCCTGCGCTACTGCAAGGCGAATGGGGCGGTCATCGGCGCGGTGGTGAACGTGCCGGAAAGTACCATTGCCCGGGAAGCGGATGTGATGTTCCAGACCATCGCCGGACCGGAAATCGGGGTCGCGTCGACCAAGGCCTTCACGTGTCAGCTTACCGTTCTGGCAACGCTTGCCATCCAGGCCGGCCGCATCCGCGGGGTCCTGTCCGCTGATCAGGAAGCCGGACTGATCGACGGCCTGGCCGCCATTCCTGGCCTGGCCGTACAGGCGCTGAAGCAGGAGCTGGCAATCGAGCGGCTGTCCCAGCCGCTGTCCCGCACCACCAACGCGCTCTACCTGGGCAGGGGAACGAATTTCCCCCTGGCGCTGGAAGGGGCGCTGAAACTCAAGGAATTGTCCTATATCCATGCGGAAGGTTATGCGGCCGGCGAACTGAAGCACGGACCGATTGCCCTGATCGATGAAAACATGCCGGTATTCGTCATCGCGCCCCACGATGGCATCTACGAGAAGACCGTCTCCAACATGCAGGAGGTGGCCGCGCGCGGCGGAAACATCATTCTGATCACCGACGGGAAGGGCGCCGCCGATTGCGGCGATGTGGCCGGCAAGATCGTGATCATGCCCGATGTCCACGAGATCGCGGCGCCGATTATCTACGCCCTGCCGGTACAGCTCATCGCCTATCACACGGCCGTCTTCATGGGCACGGACGTGGATCAGCCGCGCAATCTCGCCAAGTCGGTGACGGTCGAATAATGCCGCGCCCGTCCGGCTATTCCATTGTCGCGTTTGAGGAACGGCACCGCCAACCGGTGATTGCCCTCTGGCAGGCCTGCGGGCTGGTCCGGCCGTGGAATGATCCGGACAGGGACATCGACCGCAAGCTGAGCGACCGCAACGGCGGTTTCTTCGTCATGCTCCGTTCCGATCCCGAGGACGGCACGGAGAAGGTGATCGGTTCGGTCATGGCCGGATATGACGGCCATCGCGGTTCGGTCTACTATCTCAGCATTGCGCCGGAGCATCAGGGCACCGGCTGCGGCCGGCACCTGATGGGCCATTGCGAGGAATTCCTGATTGCTCTGGGCTGCCCGAAAATTAATCTGTTTGTCCGCAGCGACAATGAACAGGCATCCGCGTTTTACAAGGGACTGGGCTACATCCTCGAAACCAGCAAGGCTTTCGGCAAGCGGCTGATCCCCGACGCCTGAACCAAGTGGCCCCGGCAGTTCCCGATCAGGAGCCCGGGCCGGGCCGCGCCACCGACGGACGCGTGCCCACATAAAGCCCGCATGCGACCATGAACAGCCCGACGGCAACCGCAAGCCAGAGCTGGGGATGGACCACCCACAAAAACACGATGAATCCGAAAGCCATACCGGACAGGGCGTAGAGCTTGGCCTTCACCGGGACGACCCCGTTCTCGCGCCAGTTGCGTACCGGCGGACCGTATTTGGGATGCTCCAGAATTCGTCGTTCCAGTTCCGGCGACGAGCGCGCGAAAGCGCCGGCGGCCAGGATAAAGAAGATCGTCGTCGGCATCACCGGCAGGAATATGCCGACGATGCCCGCAGCCACACAGCCGAGCCCGAGGAGCTTGAAGGTGGTGCGCCTCAAGGGGCTGCCTCCGTTTCGTGCAGTCGATCGCGCGGATCGCGCAAATTTAATCCAGCTGCGGGATACCGCAGCGCACTTAAAACAACTATGTAGTGGACTTGGGAAAGAATTGCGACGGTTTCGTCGTACCAAGAGGTGTCCATAATGACGCGCGACAACGCCGGGGAAGACAACCCGGGAAGCAGCCATAAGGCCCGTGGGGCAACCCGTCTGCGGAACTACTTCCTGACCGGCCTTGTCATCGCGGGCCCGATCGGCATCACCCTTTGGCTCACGTGGACCTTCATCCAGTGGGTCGACGGCTGGGTGAAACCTTTCGTGCCGAAGGTCTACAATCCGGACACCTACCTGCCTTTTCCCGTTCCCGGTTTCGGCCTTATCGTCGCGATTTTCCTGCTGACGATCGTCGGCTTCCTGACTGCGAATTTCGCCGGCCGCAGCCTGCTGTCCTTTGGCGAATCCCTCGTCGGGCGCATGCCGCTGGTGCGCAATCTCTACAGCGGTCTTAAGCAGATCTTCGAAACCGTGCTCGACGAGCGCGGCAGCAGCTTCACCAAGGCGGCCCTGATCGAATATCCGCGCAAGGGCCTGTGGGCGATCGTTTTCATCTCGACGCAGACCAAGGGCGAGGTGGCCCGGCGCCTGTCCGACAAGGCCGATCTCGTCTCCGTTTTCCTGCCGACCACGCCAAACCCGACCTCGGGATTTCTTCTGTTCGTCCCGCGCGAGGATATCATCGAACTCAGCATGAGCGTTGAGGACGCCGCGAAGCTGGTGATTTCCGCCGGCCTGGTCAATCCGTCCTATCCGGAAATCCTGGATGATCTGATGGAAAAGAAGCCGGACCAGAAGGGCCTGTCCAGAACGCCCGCCGACAGGCCGAGCGAGGAAGCCTGATCGTTAACCGGCCCGCAGCAGCCGGATCGCCTCGTCCCGGCCGAACAGATAGAGCAGGCAGCGCAGCGCCTGGCCCCGCTCGGTCTGAAGGTCGGGATCGGTCTCCAGAATAAGCCGCGCGTCGTCGCGCGCCGTCTCCATCAGCTCGGCGTGATGTTCCACCTGGGCGATGCGGAAGCCCGGGGTGCCGGACTGCCGGGTTCCGAGTATTTCGCCGCCGCCGCGCAGGCGCAGGTCTTCCTCCGCAATCAGGAACCCGTCGTTCGTCTCCCGCATGATGTTGAGCCGCGCCTGGGCCGTTTCCCCGAGCGGTCCCTTGAACAGGAGGACGCAGGAGGAGGGCTTGTCGCCGCGCCCGACCCGGCCGCGCAGCTGATGAAGCTGGGCAAGGCCGAACCGTTCGGCATGTTCTATGACCATGATGGTGGCGTCTGGAACATCGACCCCGACCTCGATCACGGTGGTCGCGACCAGCACACGCGTCTCGCCCCCCTTGAACGCACCCATGGCCGCGTCCTTTTCATCCGCGCTCATGCGCCCGTGAACAAGGGACACCCGCTGCTGCAGCGCCTGTTCCAGCACACGGTGCCGGTCCTCCACCGCCGCCAGATCGATTTTTTCAGACTCTTCGACCAGAGGGCAGACCCAGTAGACCTTCTGACCTTCGCGTATGGCCCCGCTGACCCGGGCGATGATCTCATCCAGCCGGTCGAGGGAGGCCGACACCGTCTTGATGGGTTTCCGGCCCGCGGGTTTGTCCGTCAGCCGTGAGACGTCCATGTCGCCGAAACAGGTCAGCACCAGCGTGCGCGGGATCGGGGTCGCGGTCATGACCAGCACATCCACGCCCTTGCCCTTGGCCGACAGCGCCAGCCGCTGGTGCACGCCGAAGCGGTGCTGCTCGTCGACGACGACAAGCCCGAGATCCTTGAACGTCACCGATCCCTGGAACAGCGCATGGGTGCCGACGGCCAGGTCGATGTCGCCGGCGTCGAGCCTTTCCTGGGTGATCCGGCGTTCCTTCTGGCTGTCCTTGCCGGTCAGAAGCGCGATCCGGATGCCCGCCTTTTCGCAAATCGGCAGCATCGACGCATAATGCTGGCGCGCCAGGATTTCCGTCGGCGCCATCATCGCGCCCTGGGCGCCGCTTTCGATCACCTGCGCGAGGGCGGCAAGGGCGACGACGGTCTTGCCGGAGCCGACGTCTCCCTGCAGCAGGCGCAGCATGCGCACCGGTTCGCCAAGGTCCTGGTTGATCTCGCCAATCGCCGTCTTCTGGCTCCCGGTGAGCTCAAAGGGCAGGGCGCCAATCACCGCCCTCTGCAGCCGGCCTTCCGGTTTCCGCGCTATGCCGCCAAGCTGCCGCATGTTGGCGCGCACGAGCGCCAGCGCCAACTGGCTTGCCAGCAATTCGTCATAGGCGAGCCGCTGGACGCAAGCCGCCTCGGGCAAGAGGTCGGTGCGTTCCAGCGGCTGGTGCACCGTCCTGATTGCCTCGGCGAATTCGGGCCACTGGGTTTGCCGCAGATGGGCATCGTCGAGCCAGTCCGGCAGCGCCGGCACCCGCTCGACGGCAGCCTTCAGCGCCTTTTGCAGGGTCTTGGACGCGAGCCCCGCCGTCAGCGGATAGATCGGCTCCACCGGCGGCATGGCGGCTGCCTCTTCCGGCTTCAGCACATAGTCCGGATGCACCATCTGCGGGCGTTCGTTGAACCAGTCGACCTTGCCGGACACGATCCGCCGCTCGCCTTCGGGAAACATCTTTTCCAGCCAGTCCCGGTGCGGGTGGAAAAAGACGAAGGCGATCGACCCGGTGTCGTCGGATGCCAGGATCCGGTAGGGCGCCTTGCCGTGGCGCGGACCCGGCATGTGCCGGTCGATGGTTACGTCGAGCGTGACGATGTCGCCATTCTCCGAATAGGCAATGCCCGGCCGGTGGCGCCGGTCGATCCCGTTGTGCGGCAGGTGGAAGAGCAGATCCGCAATGGTCGCCTCCCGATCCGCCTGGGACGTGACCAGCGAGGAGACCAGCTTTGAAATCTTCGGCCCGATTCCCGGCAAAGACGAAACCGGGGCGAACAGGGGATCGAGAACCGACGGGCGCATGATCAGACGATGGCTTCCTGACGAGGGCGGACGAGTTGTTCTTGTGCCACGAAGCGCGACTTGTTCGCAATGTGGGATCAGAACGCTGACAGGGGCGATTTGCAACGCTATATAGCGGCCAGCGAATACGCCCACGCCACACAGGGCCGGCCAAAGGGCCGGCGACAGCCAACAGGTTTCACCATGACCGCACTTCGAAACGACGGGGACGCACCGGAACGGGACAACCGGCGCAAGAAGATCCTGTTCCGCTGCTGGCATCGCGGCATCAAGGAGATGGACCTGCTTCTCGGCGGCTTCGCCAGGGACCAGATCGACGACCTGAACGACGCCGAACTGTCCGAACTTGAGCATCTGCTGACCGCCAACGATCACGATCTTTATGCCTGGATGACGGGCAGAACGCCGCTGCCGGAAGAATGGGACGGTCCGCTTTACCGCCGCATCATCGCCTATTGCGCTGAAGCGATCGCAGCCGGAACGCCCCTGAAATAGCCAAATCGACCCGAGGAAGACGCACGTGTTTGAAAGCCTGCTGAAGGACCAGGCCAATATCACCCTTGCCAGCGTGCCCGACGGGGCCGAAAGCTATGCGCTCGCCCGCATTCTGGCCGAGAGCGGCCGGAAGGGCCTGGCGCTGGTCTTCGTCGCCCGTGACGGAACACGCATGCAGATGGTTGCCGATGCGCTGAAGTTTTTCGATCCCGGCGTCGACATCCTGCAACTTCCGGCCTGGGACTGTCTTCCCTATGACCGGGTGTCTCCCAATCCGGCCGTCAGCGCGCGCAGGCTGCTCGCGCTCGGCGCACTGGCCCATGGTCTTCCGCAAGATCGTCCGACCGTCCTTCTGACCACGCTCAATGCCGCGCTCCAGCGCATGCCCGAGCGAAGCTGGATGGCGAAGCAGACCTTTGCCATGGCCCCCGGCAACCGGGTCGACATGACGGAGATTTCCGGCTGGCTGGAGATGAACGGCTTTTCGCGTACGCCCACGGTCCGGGAAACCGGTGAATATGCGGTGCGCGGCGGCATCGTCGACCTGTTCACGCCGGGCTCGGAAGAGCCGGTCCGGCTCGACTTCTTCGGCGACACGCTGGAATCGATCCGCTCCTTCGATCCCGAAACCCAGCGGACCTCGAAACAGTTGAAGCGGCTCGACCTCGTGCCCATGAGCGAGGTGGTCCTGACCGAGGATGCGATTTCCCGGTTCCGCCGTGCCTATCTGGCAAGCTTCGGCGCCGCCAGCCGCGACGATGTCCTCTACCAGTCGATCAGCGACGGCCGGCGCTATGCCGGCATGGAACACTGGCTGCCCCTGTTCCACGAGAAGCTGGAGACCCTGTTCGATTACGTCGGCGACGTGCCGATGGTGCTCGATACCGCCGCCGCGGACGCCATCCGCGAGCGTCTGGACCAGATCGCCGAGCACTACAGCGCCCGACAGGAGGCGCGCGAGGCCGGCACTGCCGCCGGAACCGTGCCCTATATGCCGGTCGCCCCGGAAGAGATTTACCTGACCGGGGACGAATGGACCGCCGGCATCGCCGATACGGCCAGTGCCGCCATGGATCCCTTCACCCCGCCGCCGGGTCAGGGCAGGCAGGTGATCGATCTCGCGGGCCGCCAGGGCCGGACCTTCGCCGCGGAACGGGCCGCCGGCGACGTCAATATCTTCGATGCGCTGATCACCCACGTCAAAGCCCTGCAGAAAGACGGTAAGCGGACCGTGATTGCCTGCTGGTCGGACGGGTCCCGCGACCGGCTCGGCCAGATCCTGGGCGATCACGGGCTCGGCGCGACACGGGAGATCGAAACCCTCGCCGATGCCCGCGACCTGGCCGAAAAGACCACCGCTCTGTGCGTGCTGGGCATCGAGCACGGCTTCGAACTCACCGACATCGCCTTCATCGGCGAGCAGGACATTCTCGGCGACCGGCTGGTGCGCAAGAGCCGGCGCAAGGCGAAGGGCGCCAATGTCATCACCGAGGCGACCGGGCTGTCCGAAGGCGACCTTGTCGTTCACCTGGAGCACGGTATCGGCCGGTTCATCGGCCTGAAGACCATTGAGGCGGTCGGCGCACCCCATGATTGCCTGGAGCTGCAATATGCCGGCGGCGACAAGCTCTATCTGCCGGTCGAGAACATCGAGCTGCTGTCGCGCTACGGCTCCGACGAAACCGACGCCCAGCTCGACAGGCTGGGCGGCGGCGCCTGGCAGGCACGCAAGGCGAAACTCAAGAAGCGCATTCTGGAAATCGCCGACGGACTGATCAAGACGGCGGCGGCCCGTGCTCTCAAGACCGCGCCCGTCGTCGAAACGCCGGAAGGCGTCTATGACGAATTCGCGTCCCGTTTCCCTTACGAGGAGACGGACGATCAGCTCACCGCCATCGATTCCGTATTCGAAGATCTCTCCTCCGGCCGGCCGATGGACCGGCTTGTCTGCGGCGATGTCGGCTTCGGCAAGACCGAGGTGGCGCTCAGGGCCGCCTTCGTCGCCGCCATGTCCGGCCGGCAGGTCGCCGTCGTCGTGCCGACCACGCTGCTCGCCCGCCAGCACTACAAGACCTTTGCCGAGCGCTTCCACGGATTGCCGATCAATGTCGCCCACGCTTCGCGACTTGTCCCGGCGAAGGAACTGAGCAAGACGAAATCCGGGATCGCCGACGGATCGGTGGATATCGTTATCGGCACCCATGCACTGCTCGGAAAGGCGATCAAATTCCGCGATCTCGGGTTGCTGATCATCGACGAGGAGCAGCATTTCGGCGTCAAGCACAAGGAACGGCTGAAGGAACTGAAATCCGACGTCCACGTGCTGACCCTGTCCGCGACCCCGATCCCGCGCACGCTGCAGCTTGCCCTGACCGGGGTCCGCGAACTGTCGCTGATCGCCACGCCGCCGGTCGACCGTCTGGCGGTGCGAACCTTCGTCTCGCCCTTCGATCCTCTGGTGGTGCGCGAGGCGCTCCTGCGCGAACACTACCGCGGCGGCCAGAGCTTCTACGTCTGCCCGCGTGTGTCCGACCTGGCCGAAACCAAGGCCTTCCTGGACGAGAGCGTGCCGGAACTGAAGGTCGCCGTCGCCCACGGCCAGATGCCGCCGGGCGAACTGGAAGACGTCATGAACGCCTTCTACGAAGGCAAGTACAATGTCCTGCTTTCGACCACGATCGTGGAATCCGGCCTGGACATTCCGACCGCCAACACGCTGATCGTCCACCGGGCCGACATGTTCGGCCTGGCTCAGCTCTATCAGCTGCGCGGCCGCGTCGGCCGGTCCAAGACCCGTGCCTATGCGCTGTTCACGGTTCCCGCCAACAAGACGCTGACCGGACCCGCTGAACGGCGCCTCAAGGTACTGCAGTCGCTGGAAACCCTCGGCGCCGGGTTCCAGCTTGCCAGTCACGATCTGGACATCCGCGGCGCTGGCAACCTGCTCGGCGAGGAACAGTCCGGCCACATCAAGGAGGTCGGCTTCGAGCTTTACCAGCAGATGCTGGAGGAAGCCGTGGCCCAGCTCAAGGACGGCGGCGCGGACATGGGCGAAGACCACTGGTCGCCGCAGATCAACATCGGCACGCCGGTGCTCATTCCGGAAGACTATGTGCCCGACCTGCAGCTGCGCCTGCAGCTTTACCGGCGTCTGGGCGATCTGACCGAGGCGGAGGAAATCGATGCCTTCGGCGCGGAGATGATCGACCGCTTCGGCACGCTGCCGGACGAGGTCGGACACCTCCTGAAGATCGTCTTCATCAAGGGCCTGTGCCGCAAGGCGAACGTGGAGAAGGTCGATGCCGGTCCGAAGGGCATCGTGGTCACCTTCCGCAACAACGAATTCGCCAACCCGGCCTCGCTTGTCGCCTATATCGCCGAGCAGGGCGTGCTGGCGAAGATCCGGCCCGACCAGAAGGTCGTGCTCAGCCGCGACTGGGAGAAGACCGACGACCGGCTCAAGGGCACGGCAACGGTGCTTGCCAAGCTGGCCAGGCTGGCGGCGGCGTAGCGCCATCGCTGGACATCTGCAGGGCAGGGGACCGGGTCAATTCCACGACTTGGACTGGTCCCAGCCTTCCTCACCGATCAGCGGCACGAAGCAGACGCCGCCGAGGTCTTCCTCCTCGAACTCCGCTTCACCGGTCCGGGTGACCCGGATGAGCCTCTGGTTGAAGGAGGACGGACCAACTGGGACGACAAGGCGCCCGCCGATCTTGAGCTGGTGCTTCAGGTGCTCCGGGACCGTGGGGCCGCCAGCGGTCACCACGATGCCGTCATAGGGCGCGTCGTCCTCGTATCCGAGCGTGCCGTCGCCGCAGATGACCTTGATGTCCTCGTAGCCGGCCGCCTTCAGGTTTTCCCGCGACAGGGCGACGAGTTCCTCGATCCGCTCGATCGTGACCACCTTCGCGCCTGCTTCCTTCAGGACGGCCGCCGCATAGCCGCAGCCGGTACCGATCTCCAGAACCGTTTCGCCGCCTCTGAGTTTGAGGGCTTCGGTCATCAGGGCGACGATATAGGGCTGGGAAATGGTCTGGCCCTGGCCGATCGGTAGGGGACGGTCCTCGTAGGCGCTGTAGATGTGGGACGGGTTCACGAAAACATGACGGCGAACCGTTCGCATGGCTTCGAGCGTCTTCGGGTCGCGCACGCCGCGATCCGCAATCTGTTCCTCGACCATGCGCAGCCGTTCGCTCTTGAATTTTTCTTCCAGATGTTTCCCGGCCATTTCCGAACGACCTCCCGGCGTGGTTCCCGCGGCACCGGAGAATAAAAAGTCATTGCCCAGACTACGGGAAATTCAGCCGGATTGAATATGTGATTTTACGCGATTTCGGGTCCAGCCGGCTTTCCCTCAGGGGAGCGTCGACCGGCGGAACCCGTACACACACTGTAGAAGTTTATTTATGCCATAAAGGGACTGTTAAGGCTGGGTACGGCATCCTGTCGGAAAGAGGCCAGCAGTACAGAGTTCAAGGTCCCAACGTGCCTGCCACCACACGTCAGCGCAAGCAATCCTTCATCCGCCGGTTGATCATCCCCGCCCTGGCCCTGTCGGCCCTGGCGTATTTCGGCTTCCACGCTCTCAACGGCGAACTCGGCCTCGTCGGCCGGGCCAGGATCGAGCATCAGATCGCCGATCTGGAACGGCAACTGGAAGATCTGGTTGCCGAACGAAGAGCGCTTGTTGCCAAGGTCAGTCTGCTGCGTCCGGAAAGTCTCAATCCGGATATGGTTGACGAACGGGCCCGTCTCAATCTTAATCTGGTACATGCAAATGAACTGGTGATCCTTCGGCCCGGCAACAGCTATCGGTCAGTGAACTGACAAGCGGTTAAATAACGACAATAAACCGAATTTCGGTTAAACACAAAAAGAATAAATAAAAACAACGAAATAAATAACAACCGAAAGCCGTTATCACCATATTGGAACGTCAGGGTTGGCAGGCTATCCTGCGCCTGCCTGACTTAAGGGAAACGTCTCGCCGAGAAGAGGGATATGGCCGCTACGAAAAAGTCATCTGCCGGCACCAGCGCAAAAAGCGCCAGCCGGTCTCGCGGAGCCGCCAAAACGGCCGCTCCTGCGATCGCCGAATTCGACAAGGACCAGGAACTGCACGCCTACCGCGAAATGCTCCTGATCAGACGATTCGAGGAAAAGGCCGGGCAATTATACGGCATGGGGCTCATAGGCGGCTTCTGTCACCTCTATATCGGTCAGGAGGCCGTCGTCGTCGGCCTGCAGATGGCCAAGAAGGACGGCGACCAGATGATCACCGGCTACCGGGATCACGGTCACATGCTGGCCATGGACCTCGACCCGAAGGGCGTGATGGCCGAGCTTACCGGACGCCGCGGCGGCCTGTCGAAAGGCAAGGGCGGCTCCATGCACATGTTCTCCAAGGAAAAACACTTCTACGGAGGCCACGGCATCGTCGGCGCCCAGGTGTCCCTTGGAACCGGTATCGGCTTTGCCAACAAGTATCGGGAAAACGGCAACGTCGCCATGGCCTTCTTCGGCGACGGCGCCTCCAACCAGGGCCAGGTCTACGAGAGCTTCAACATGGCCGGGCTCTGGAAGCTGCCCGTGATCTACGTGATCGAGAACAACAAGTACGGCATGGGCACCAGCGTGTCGCGCGCATCCGCCACCACCGACCTGTCCCAGCGGGGCTCGTCGTTCGGTATTCCGGGTGAACAGGTCGACGGCATGGACGTCCGCGCGGTCGCGGCCGCCGGCGAAAAGGCTCTGGAATGGTGCCGCACCGGCAAGGGTCCGTACATCCTTGAAATGATCACCTACCGCTACCGCGGCCACTCCATGTCCGACCCGGCGAAATACCGCTCAAAGGACGAAGTGCAGAAGATGCGCACCGAGCACGACCCGATCGAGCAGGTCCGCGCGCGTCTGATCGAGAACAAGTGGGCGAGCGAAGACGAGTTGAAGGCGATCGACAAGGATGTCCGCGCGGTCGTCGCGGAAGCCGCCGAATTCGCCCAGACCGATCCGGAGCCGGATCCGTCCGAACTCTACACCGACATTCTGCTCTAATTCGGGGGGAAACCATGCCGATCGACATTTTGATGCCGGCTCTCTCGCCGACCATGGAAGAGGGCAAGCTCGCCAAGTGGCTGAAGGCCGAAGGCGATACCGTATCCGCCGGCGACGTGATCGCCGAAATCGAGACCGACAAGGCGACCATGGAAGTGGAAGCCGTCGACGAGGGTACCCTTGGCAAGATCCTGGTTCCGGAAGGAACCGAGGCGGTCAAGGTCAACGAGAAAATCGCCATTCTGCTGGGCGAGGGCGAGGACGCCGGCGCGATCGATGCGGCCGCAAGCGCGCCGGCTGAAGCGGCGCCATCCGCCCCGGCCGAAGCTCCGGCTCCGGCGGCGCCCGTGGCCGCGGCTCCGGCCGCTGCCAAGCCGGCCGACGATCCGGAAATCCCTTCCGGTACCGCCATGAAGTCCTCCACCGTGCGTGAAGCCCTGCGCGATGCCATGGCGGAGGAAATGCGCCGCGACCCGGACGTCTTCGTCATGGGCGAGGAAGTCGCCGAATACCAGGGCGCCTACAAGATCACGCAAGGGCTGCTCGACGAGTTCAGCGCAAAGCGGGTGATCGATACGCCGATCACCGAACACGGCTTTGCCGGCCTCGGCGTCGGCGCGGCCATGGCAGGCCTGAAGCCGATCGTGGAGTTCATGACCTTCAACTTCGCCATGCAGGCGATCGACCAGATCATCAACTCTGCCGCCAAGACGCTTTACATGTCCGGCGGCCAGATGGGCGCACCAATCGTTTTCCGCGGTCCGAACGGGGCCGCGGCCCGCGTCGGCGCCCAGCATTCCCAGGATTACGCGTCCTGGTATGCCCATGTGCCGGGCCTGAAGGTGATCCAGCCCTATTCGGCAGCAGATGCAAAAGGCCTGTTGAAGGCCGCGATCCGCGACCCGAACCCGGTCATCTTCCTGGAAAACGAAATCCTCTACGGGCACTCTTTCGAGATCCCGGACATGGACGATTTCGTCCTGCCGATCGGCAAGGCAAAGATCGAGCGCGAAGGAACAGACGTGACCCTGGTCTCCTGGGGGATCGGCATGACCTACACCATGAAGGCCGTCGACGAACTCGCCGCCATGGGCATCTCCGCCGAAGTGGTCAACCTCCGCACCATCCGTCCGCTGGACATCGACACGGTGATTGCTTCCGTGCAGAAGACCGGCCGGATCGTCACCATCGAGGAAGCCTTCCCGATGTGTTCGGTGTCTTCGGAAATCGCCTACCAGGTTCAGGAAAAGGCCTTCGACTATCTCGATGCACCGGTCCTCAGGGTCACCGGCAAGGACGTTCCGATGCCCTATGCCGCCAACCTGGAAAAGCTGGCGCTGCCGAATGTCCAGGAAGTCATCGACGCGGTCAAAGCCGTCACCTACACGGCTTGAGGGGCGCGAAGATGATCGGTTTTGGAAAAAAGCAGGAGCCGCGCAGGATCGAGAATCCTTTCCTCGTCGCAACCCGGGACAAGGACCCGAACGGGGCGGTGATGGTTCATATCGATCCGGAGCAGATAAACAGCCCGGAAGAAGTGGGACTGATCCTGGCTGATATTGCCAATCATTTCGCCAATGCACTGGCGATGTCGGGAAAAGCCGATAGTTCCGAAGCTGCGGTGGCGAAAATACGCACTCTTTTTGAAGCTGAAATGGAAAGTCCGACCCAAGCGGTAGAAGGCGGGCTCGTTCAATAGGAGAGGGAGGCTTAAATGCCAATCAACATTACGATGCCGGCGCTCTCTCCGACCATGGAAGAGGGCAATCTGGCCAAGTGGCTGGTCAAGGAAGGCGATACCGTATCTGCGGGTGACGTGATCGCCGAGATCGAAACCGACAAGGCGACCATGGAAGTGGAAGCCGTCGATGAAGGCACCGTCGGCAAGATCGTGGTGCCCGCCGGAACCGCCGGGGTGAAGGTCAACGAACTGATCGCCGTTCTTCTGGAAGAAGGCGAGGACGCCAGCGCAATCGATGCAGGCGGCGGCGCCACGGCGGCCAAGCCCGAAGCGGAAGCCGACAAGGCGCCCGCGGTCCCGGAAAGCTCAACGGCCATCGAGGTGGCGGCAAAGGCCGCGACCGATCCGGTGCCTGCACCGAAAGCCGCCGATGGCGGAAGGATCTTCTCCTCGCCGCTGGCGCGCCGTCTGGCGCAGCAGAACGGTCTCGACCTGAAGGCGCTCAGCGGCACCGGCCCGCACGGCCGGATCGTCAAGCGGGATATCGAAGCGGCACTCGCGGCCGGCACCGGCAAGGCGGCCCCCGCCGCCGCTGCTCCGGCGGTCGCCGCCGCGGCGCCGGCAACGGCAACGGGACCGTCCGCCGACCAGGTGCTCAAGCTGTTCGAGGAAGGGTCCTACGAACTCGTGCCGCATGACGGCATGCGCAAGACCATTGCCAAGCGGTTGCAGGAATCGAAGCAGACGATCCCGCACTTCTATGTCTCGGTCGACTGCGAACTCGATGCGCTCCTGGCGTTGCGTGCCCAGCTCAACGGCGCGGCGGCCACCGACAAGGACGGCAAGCCGGCCTACAAGCTGTCTGTCAACGACATGACCATCAAGGCGCTGGCGCTGGCCCTGCGCGATGTCCCGGACGCCAACGTTTCGTGGACCGACGACAATATGGTCAAGCACAAGCACGCCGATGTCGGCGTGGCCGTCTCGATCCCGGGCGGGCTGATCACGCCGATCATTCGCCGTGCCGAGGAAAAGCCGCTGTCGGTCATCTCCAACGAGATGAAGGACTACGGCAAACGTGCCAAGGAACGCAAGCTGAAGCCGGAGGAATACCAGGGCGGCACCACCGCGGTTTCCAACATGGGCATGATGGGCGTGAAGGACTTCTCCGCCGTCGTGAACCCGCCGCATGCCACCATCCTGGCCGTGGGCGCCGGCGAGAAACGGCCTGTGGTCAAGGACGATGCGCTCGCGATCGCGACCGTCATGACCGTGACGCTCTCCACCGACCACCGCTGTGTCGACGGGGCGCTCGGCGCGGAGCTTCTGGCCGCCTTCAAGGGCTACATCGAAAACCCGATGAGCATGCTCGTCTGAGCACCGAAAGAGCAGGCGCGGCCGATCAAGGGCCGCGCCGCCTCCCCAGATCAAGATTTCCAAGGGAAGAACGATGGCCGACACCAATTACGACGTCATCATCATCGGTTCCGGACCCGGCGGCTACGTAACCGCGATCCGGGCTTCGCAGCTCGGCTTAAAGACGGCCATCGTGGAACGGGAGCACCTCGGCGGCATCTGCCTCAACTGGGGCTGCATCCCGACCAAGGCGCTGCTCCGCTCCGCCGAGATCTACCACTACATGCAGCACGCCAGGGATTACGGTCTCAGCGCCGACAACGTCTCCTTCGACCCGGCCGCGGTGGTCAAGCGCTCGCGCGGCGTTTCCGGCCAGCTCAACGGCGGCGTTGGCTTCCTGATGAAGAAGAACAAGGTCGACGTGATCTGGGGCGAGGGCAAGATCACCAAGACCGGTGAAGTCACCGTCTCCAAGTCGTCGAAGAAGGCCATGGAGCCGCAGCATCCGGCGCCCAAGGGCGTCAAGGGCGAAGGCGTCTACAAGGCAAAGCACATCATCGTCGCAACCGGTGCCCGCCCGCGGGTGATTCCGGGCATCGAACCGGACGGCAAGGACATCTGGACCTATTTCGAGGCCATGGTGCCGCCTGCCATGCCGAAATCGCTGATCGTCATGGGGTCGGGCGCGATCGGCATCGAATTCGCGTCCTTCTACAAGACCATGGGCGCGGACGTGACCGTGATCGAGATGATGCCGACCATCATGCCGGTGGAGGATCCGGAAATCTCCGGCCTCGCGAAGAAGCAGATGGAAAAGCAGGGCCTGAAATTCCTGACCGACGCCAAGGTGTCCAAGGTGGTCAAGGGTTCCGGTAAGGTGACCGCCACCGTCGAGACCAAGGACGGCAAGAGCCAGGAAATCTCAGCGGAGAAATTGATCTCCGCCGTCGGTGTCGTAGGCAACATCGAGAACCTCGGCCTCGAGGCCCTCGGCGTGAAGACGGACCGGGGCTGCGTGGCGATCGACGGCTACGGCCGGACCAGTGTCCCGGGCATCTACGCCATCGGCGATGTCGCGGGTCCGCCCATGCTGGCGCACAAGGCCGAGCATGAAGGCGTCATCTGCGTGGAAAAGATCGCCGGCAAGGACGTCCACGCCATGGACAAGTCGATGATACCGGGATGCACCTACTGCAATCCGCAGGTCGCCTCCGTCGGCCTGACCGAACCCAGGGCCAAGGAAGCCGGCTACAAGGTCAAGGTCGGCCGCTTCCCGTTCATGGGCAACGGCAAGGCGATCGCGCTCGGCGAGCCGGAGGGGCTGATCAAGACGATCTTCGATGAAAAGACCGGCCAGCTCCTCGGCGCGCACATGGTCGGCGCGGAAGTCACCGAGCTCATTCAGGGTTTCGTGGTCGCCATGAACCTGGAGACCACCGAGGAAGACCTGATGCACACGGTATTCCCGCATCCGACCCTGTCGGAAATGATGAAGGAAAGCGTACTCGACGCCTATGGCCGGGTCCTGAACATCTGACCGGTTTCCTCCGGCAACCTCTCCGGTTGCCGGCGCTGCCGGTTCAAAACGCGCTATGGCGGACTGTCATGATCTGCTGCTAGGCTTACCTCATTTTCCGGCTTCAGGAGAACTGTCATGGATGCAAAGAATATTCTGATTTGGTGCGTTATCGGTCTGGTCGCGGGGTGGCTCGCCAGTTTCTTTGTCGGCGGCGGCGGCCTGGTGCGTTATCTCCTGACCGGTCTGATCGGCGCGTTCGTCGGCGGTTTCCTGGTCAAGACGGCGGGCATCAACATCAATCTCGGCAATGCGTGGGTGAATGAGATCGTCGTGGCGGCGATCGGGGCGATCGTCGTCGTGCTGATCGCCAGGGTCCTGGCCTGAAACTGAAAAGGGACGGCAACCGATGGGAATTATCCTCTGGATCATCATTGGCGTGGTGGCCGGAGCCATAGCCCACCGCGTTCTCAACAGCCGCGGCGGATTTCTGGGAAGTCTTGTCGTCGGCCTGGTCGGCGCGCTGCTCGGCGGCGAACTCGCCCACATGTTCCGCCTGAATGTAACCGGCGGCATCCTGGATCAGCTTGTCGTCGCCACCCTGGGCGCGATCCTGTTCCTGTTCCTCTGGAAGAAGCTGTTCGGGTAGAGACGGACCGGCAAGCCATATGACAGACCGCAGGAAAACCAGGTGAGCACCAGTCCACGCCTCAACGATTACCCGGCCAGAGCCTCGGACAAGCTGCGCTATTGCGACACAGACCGGCAGGGCCACGTCAACAACGCCGTGTTTTCCACCTTTCTGGAAACCGGACGTGTGGAAATCCTGCATGGCCCGAACGGGGAGGTCGCCGATGATGGCGCAGCCTTCGTGATCGCGAGGCTGGAGCTTGATTTCCTCGGCGAGGTGACCTGGCCGGGAACGGTGGAGATCGGTACCGCCGTTGTTGAAACCGGGCGCAGTTCGGTCACCCTCGATCAGCTCGTGTGCCAGGACGACAAACCGGTCGCGAGAGCGAAAACCGTGATCGTGCAGATGAACGAGGCGACCCGCAAATCGCAGCCGTTGTCCGAAAAGGCCCTGCAGCGGTTTCAAGGACTGAGGAAACCGGCTGTCTCCGCATAGCAGCCCTGCAGCCGGACACTTGACCTTTTCCGGTAATAGCGACACTTAAGGCCCATGGTTACGATCGTCGACACGCTCACCAAATCCGCCGACACACGCGATGAACGGCCCCGCCATCCGGAAAAGGCCCACAAGCCCGACAATCCGGTTCAGCGCAAGCCGAAGTGGATTCGCGTCAAGGCACCGACATCGCCGGTCTACCGCGAAACCCAGGAACTTGTCCGCAAGAACAATCTCGTCACCGTGTGCGAGGAGGCAGGCTGCCCGAATATCGGCGAATGCTGGTCGAAGAAGCATGCCAGCTTCATGATTCTGGGCGACACCTGCACCCGCGCCTGCGCCTTCTGCAACGTGCGCACCGGCATGCCGGGGCCCGTCGATCCGAAGGAACCGGCAGGCATTGCCGATGCGGTTGCCCGCATGGGTCTGGAACATGTGGTGATCACCTCCGTCGACCGCGACGACCTCGACGACGGCGGCGCACGCCACTTCGCGGATGTCATCCAGGCGATCCGGTCCGCCTCGCCGAAGACCACCGTTGAAGTTCTCACCCCCGATTTCCTGCGCAAGGACGGCGCGCTTGAGATCGTGGTCGAGGCCAGGCCCGACGTGTTCAACCACAATCTGGAAACCGTGCCGTCAAAATACCTCACGGTGCGCCCCGGCGCGCGCTACTTCCATTCGATCCGCCTGCTGCAGCGGGTCAAGGAACTGGACCCGTCCATGTTCACCAAGTCCGGCATCATGGTCGGCCTCGGCGAGGTCCGCAACGAGGTGCTCCAGCTCATGGACGACCTGCGCGCCGCCGACGTGGATTTCCTGACGATCGGCCAGTATCTGCAGCCGTCGAAGAAGCATCACCCGGTCCTGTCGTTTGTCACGCCGGAAGAGTTCAAGGGCTACGAACGGATCGCCTATGCCAAGGGGTTCCTCAAGGTGTCCGCCAGCCCGCTGACACGCTCTTCTCACCACGCGGGCGAGGATTTTGCCGAGTTGCGGGCCGCCCGGGCCGCAAGGCTCGGCTACTGACAGGGCGGTCCGAGCGGAACCCATGCCGAACTTCTCTTCCGTCCACAAGGTCAACCACAGCGCGGCCGACATGTTCAAGCTCGTGTCGGACGTCGAACGTTACCCGGAATTCGTACCGTTGTGCCAGGCGCTGCACGTCCGCGGACGCAAGGACCTGGGCGAGGGACGGGAAGTGCTCATCGCCGACATGACGGTCGCCTACAAATTGTTCCGGGAAACCTTCACCAGCCGGGTGGAACTCAGGCCGCACGAAAACACCATCCTCGTCGAGTATCTCGATGGCCCGTTCAAGCATCTTGAAAACAAATGGACCTTCGCCGACAGGGAAGACGGGGCCTGCGACGTCGGGTTCTTCATTGCCTATGAGTTCAAGAGCCGGACACTCGGCTCCCTGATGGGCGCCATGTTCGACCGGGCGTTCAGGAAATTTTCAAGTGCTTTCGAGGCCCGTGCCGACGAGGTTTACGGCGTTTGAGGCCACGCCGGAAACGGCCATCCTACTTGAAATGTTTGAAGGCTTCGCTGATCGTCTTCAGCCGGCTGGACCGCATGTCGAGCGGCTCCGCCTTGTCGCGCTCCCTGCGGACCTCGCGTTGTTTCAGGTCGAGGTCCTCGAGCCGAACGAACTGCTCGGGATCAACGCAGTAGACCTCCGGTTTTTTGTTCGCCTCGTTGATGATGACCATGTGCCGGCCGGCTTTCGCCTCTCGCTCCGTCCAGGCGACCGTGCTCCGCGTTACCCAGAACGACGTGTCGCAATAGACAGCCTCGTGGTAACCGGTTTCCGGCCGGGTAAGGATTTCCTGGATGCCGTTGAACTCGCCGCCGGGATCAAGGGAGCGTATGTAATAGTCGCCCTCGGGCGCCGGCACCTGGGCTTGAGTGCCGACGGTCATCAACAAAAACAGGACAACTGTACCGATCTTGGCCATTGAATTCCCGCGTCAGAAGACGGTTTTCCTTCGTTTCGGGCATGATTCCGTAACGAATAGCCTTCAATTGAAGCAGAGAATTATTAATCCGGTCTTTGCGGGATGTCCGGCAATTGAATTAATTGCTGTGATAGGTGGCCGATCCGCGCTTGCTTTCGTCTCCACGCCTGAACGACTTGCTGACGGCGCTCCATTTGTTGACGCGGGTGATCTCGTCCCCCTCGGAACGGACGACAATGTAAGGGTCCAGTTTCACCCCGAGATCCTCAAGGGTGACGTAGTCGGTGGGGCGTTCGCAGATGGGCCGCCAACCCTTGCCGCGGTTGAATTCGACACGAACCTCGCGGGCATTGTCCATTTCCACCTGCGTCCAGGCAACGGTAACCGGGCGGACCCAGTAATTGCGTCCGCAATATTGAACCAGGGTGAGACCATCGGCCTGTCGGAGAAATATCTTGTGACTGCCGACAAACATGCCGTCATCGCCCCGCGAGATCATGTAGTAGTCGATTGCACCCGGCACGCTGTCCGCCGCATGGGCGAAGCCGCCTGAAACAGCAAACGCGGCTGCAATCAAGATGGATCTCAGCATGGTCAGTCCCACATGACATTGTGGAGTTCCGGGCAGGAAGCCGTCATGCTTCGCCCGTCCGCTCTCTTCTAGCGGGCACAATATTGGGCAAATTATCTAGATAGTGCTCACGCAAAGGGTGGGATTTGATTGCAATTTTAACAATAGCGGCCCGAAGCCGGAAAAAGACCGGAAAACCGGGGATTTTTCGAAACAAAAAGAACGAAATCGTTCCGGAAAGTTATGGTCTACTTCCGGAAAGCGTTGCCGATTGCACTGAAGCGGGTCGCCAGGGGTTCCGGATCGCCGATATCGTCGGACATGTCTCCGGGGGCGATTTCAATTCCGAGATCCTTCAGGGTGACCTGCTGTTCCGGCTGCTCGCAAATCGGACGCCAGCCTTTGCTCCGGTTGAACTCGACCCGAACTTCGCGGCTGTTTTCGACTTCAAGCTGGGTCCACGCGACCGTATAGGGGCGAACCCAGTATTCCCGGCTGCAATAGGTGACAAGACGCAGACCTGAGGACGGGCGATGAAAGATCTTGTGACTGCCGGCAAACTCGCCATCGGGTTTCCGGGAAATGAGATAAAAATCACCCGGTGTCGGCAGACCTTGCGCAATTGCCGGAACAGACCCCAGGGCCAACAGCAGTACGGGAAGTGCCAGTCGTTTCATTACCTGTCCCAGCGTTTTCGGGAAGTACAAGCTCCAGGGCCTGTAATCAGCCCGATCCTATGAATGTAAGCTTGCGCGAAACCTAACGGCAGGTCTTTTCTTCCCCTTTTTGCCGGGACTGTTAATGGCCGCTTACGGATCCGGCGGCATTTAACAAAAGATCGAGTGCGGTTTTAATCGAAAGCGTGCGTATCCCGCCGCGCCCCTCGTCGGGAAAAAGGCAATGCCTGTGGACCGGAGACCGATTTTCGACGGCCAGGCCGAAGAAGACCGTGCCGACCGGCTTTTCCGGCGATCCCCCTCCGGGACCGGCAATGCCGGTCACCGAGACGGCGATCTGTGCACGTGAACGGGCAAGCGCTCCGCTCGCCATCTGGCGGGCGACCTGTTCGCTGACCGCTCCATAGGCCTGAAGATCATCTTCGGCGACCGACAGAAGATCCATCTTGGCTTCGTTTGAATAGGTAACGAAGCCGCGGTCGAAGACGGCCGAGGATCCGGCAACCTCGGTCAGGATGCCGGCAATCAGACCGCCGGTGCAGGATTCGGCCGTTACGACCATAAGCCCTTTGTCCTGGCAGGCGGCCAGAACCTCTTCGGCAAGCGGCAGCAGACTTTCCAGATCCGTCATGTCAAATCCTCGTCGGTGAACGGCAAACGGACCGTAACGGTTGCAAGCGCGGCAATACCTTCCCCGCGGCCGGTAAAACCGAGCCGCTCCGAGGTAGTCGCCTTGACCGAGACCCTGGAAACGGGAAGCCCGCAGATCCCCGCGATCGACTGGCGCATGGCATCCCTGTGCGGGCCGATCTTCGGAGCCTCGCAGACAACCGTGACGTCGACATGGGCGATCCTGCCGCCAAGATTTGCCACGCGTCGAACGGCATCCTGCAGGAAGCGGTCCGACGACGCTCCCTTCCATTCGGGATCGGACGGCGGGAAGTGCGCACCGATATCCCCGTCCGCGATTGCGCCGAGAAGGGCATCGGTAACGGCGTGAAGAACAACATCCGCGTCGGAATGGCCCTTCAGGCGTTTGTCGTGGGCAATCCGGAGACCGCCCAGAATGACGCCATCGCCGTCCTCGAAGGCATGGACGTCGTATCCGCTCCCCACGCGGATGTCGCCGAGTTCTGCAAATTGGGGATGTTGTCTGTCGGTCATGGAAATCCGCTTTTCCGCCCGGTCCAGGTCGGATCGGGATGTAATCTTGAAATTGTCCGGGTCGCCTTCGGCCAGCGCGACGGACCCACCTTGCCATTCGGCAATGGCCGTGTCGTCGGTAAAGTCCGTCAGTCCCGCCAGGTTTGCCCTCTCGTGCCCCTCCAGGATTGCCGGGAAGTCAAAGCCCTGCGGTGTCTGGGCGGCCCATAGGCCTGTCCGATCGACGGTTTCGAGGCGGTTTTCTGTCCTGTTCAGCCGCTTCAGCGTGTCAACGATGGCAACGGCGGACAGCACGGCCCGGTCTCCCTCAGCCAGTTTCGCAAGGACAGTATCGATCACCGCATGGGAAACGAAGGGGCGGGCGGCATCGTGAATGAGCACATGACGGACGTCAGCACCGCTCAGGGCCATCAAGCCGTTTCTGACCGATACCTGCCGCGTCCCGCCGCCATGGACAGGGGAATGCAGTTTCTCTCCCCCCGTTGTACCTGCAGAAGCCACCGCCTGTTCGTAAAGCGGCGCATCGTCCGGGTGTATGACGGTCAGGACATCCGTGATTGCCGGATGGGACAGGAACGCGTCCAGGGCCCAACTGATGACCGGCCTGCCGCACAGGTCATGATACTGCTTGGGCGGATCAGCTGCGTCCCCGCCAAAACGCGTGCCTCGTCCTGCGGCAACGACGATGGCGGCCACTCGGGAAATCATGAAACGCTCCAAACTCCCAGAATTTGTTCATTTTTGCGTATTAACGCTCTGCCGGGTTTTCAACCATGTTGTCGTACGATAGGCAATTTGCCTCTTGCCGCACTGCGGAAAATGTCTACTATATAGGCAAACAAACGATATGCACAGGATATGAGCAAACTTGTATTTTCCACTGCTTCGCAAGGGCAAGCCTGAATGCGCGTCGGTTGTCACAGTATAGACCGCCGGGCGGTACTTGCGCCCATGTCGGGTGTGAGTGACCTGCCTTTCCGGCGTATTGCCGCCCGCTATGGCGCGGGAATGGTCGTCAGCGAAATGGTGGCGAGCGAATCCTTCGTGAAAGGCGATGCGGAAACCGAGATGCGCGCCGGAGCACAGGAAGCCGGCCTGCATGTCGTGCAACTCGCCGGACGTGAAGCCCGCTGGATGGCGGAAGCGGCCAGGGCCGTCGCCGATCTCGGGGCCGACGTTATTGACATCAACATGGGTTGTCCCGCCAAAAAGGTCACGAGCGGCTACTCCGGCTCCGCGCTGATGCGCGATATCGATCATGCGATGACCCTGATAGAGGCAACGGTCGGTGCTGTAACGGTGCCGGTTACGCTCAAGATGCGCCTTGGATGGGACGACACCTCCATCAACGCGCCCGAACTGGCCCGTCGTGCCGAAAACGCCGGCATCCAGCTCGTCACCGTTCATGGCCGGACACGCTGCCAGTTTTACAAGGGCCGCGCCGACTGGCACGCGATCGCCAGGGTCAAGGACGCGGTTTCGGTTCCCGTTATCGCAAACGGCGATTGCCATGGTTGCGACGATGCCGATGCCATGCTTGCGGCTTCCGGCGCCGACGCGGTGATGATCGGCCGGGGCGCCTATGGCCGTCCGTGGCTTCCAGGCCATGTGGCTCACTACCTGGCGACCGGCGAGCGTCTGGCCGACCCGTCCGGCACGGAACTGACCGATCTTGTCCTGAGCCACTACGAGGACATGTTGTCCCACTACGGCCCGATGCCCGGCATACGGATCGCCCGCAAGCATCTGGGGTGGTATCTCGACCGGGCGGGCATCGGTTCATCCCCGTCAGGACTGCGGTCCGCCGTGATGACATCGAACGATCCCGCCGAAGTCATCCGACTTACGGAAACCCTGTTTTCCACGCTTGATCAACGGAGTGCTGCATGACGCCTCAAGCAATGGCCGAGGGCCGTACCGCAGCCCTGGCGAGCGATGGTCCCACGATACTGGATGCCCTGCCGCATCCGGTGCTTCTGGTTGCGCCGGACGGCGTCATCGAATCTGCCAACATGGCGGCGGAGATCTTCATGCGCTCCAGCGTCACCTTCCTCAGGCGTCATCCGATCAGCGACTTCGTCCCCTTCGGCAGCCCGCTTCTGACCCTGATCGAACAGGTTCGCGAACGCGGCGCACCGGTCAACGAGTACAAGGTCGATATCGGATCGCCACGGATCGGCGCACCGAAAATCGTCGATATCAACGCAGCCCCGGTATCCGATCGGCCCGGCGCCGTCGTCCTGATGTTCCAGGAACGGACCATGGCCGAAAAGATCGACCGGCAGCTGACCTCAAGGGGCGCGGCCCGCACCGTCACCGGACTGGCGGCCATGCTCGCCCACGAAATCAAGAACCCCCTGTCCGGCATCCGCGGCGCCGCCCAGCTTCTGGAGCAGTCGGTTCCCGACGAGGACCGGGCGCTGACGCGGCTGATCACGGACGAGACCGACCGGATCGTCAAGCTGGTCGACCGGATGGAGGTCTTCTCAGACGAACGGCCGATTGAACGCGAGCCGGTCAACATTCACGTGGTGCTCGATCACGTCAAACGGCTTGCCGACAACGGTTTTGCGCGCAACATCCGGATCGTGGAGGAATATGATCCCTCCCTGCCGCCGGTCTTTGCCAACAAGGACCAGCTGATCCAGATTTTCCTCAATCTGATCAAGAATGCCAGCGAAGCGATCGGCGACGATCCGGACGGTGAGATCCGCATCACGACGGCGTTTCGTCCCGGCGTCCGCTTGTCCGTTCCCGGGACGGAGCAGAAGGTGAGCCTGCCGCTGGAATTCTGCGTCCAGGACAACGGCCCCGGCGTTCCCGAAGACCTGCTTCCGCACATGTTCGAACCGTTTATCACCACCAAGACCAACGGCTCGGGTCTGGGTCTTGCCCTGGTCGCCAAGATCATCGGCGACCACGGCGGCGTGATCGAATGCGACAGCCAGCCGCGCAAGACCGTTTTCCGCATCCTGATGCCCGCCTACACCGACCCGGATACGCCCGCTAGCGGTCCGTTCTCCAATGACAGGAACGATTGACCATGCCGACAGGCACCATTCTCGTCGCCGATGATGACGCCGCCATCCGCACCGTGCTCAACCAGGCCCTTTCCCGGGCGGGCTATACGGTCCGCCTGACTTCCAACGCGAATACCCTGTGGCGCTGGGTCAGTTCCGGTGACGGCGATCTCGTCATCACCGACGTCGTCATGCCGGACGAAAACATCTTCGACGTTCTGCCGCGCATGAAGAAACTCCGCCCGGATCTTCCGGTTCTGGTCATGAGCGCGCAAAACACCTTCATGACCGCGATCAAGGCATCGGAGAAAGGGGCCTACGAATACCTTCCCAAGCCCTTTGACCTGAAGGAACTGACCAGCATCGTCAGCCGGGCGCTGGAAGAGCCGAAGGTCAAGAAGCCGGTCGAGATCGACGATATCGGGGAGGGCATGCCCCTGGTCGGCCGGTCGCCTGCGATGCAGGAGATCTACCGGGTCCTGGCCCGTCTGATGCAGACCGATCTCACCGTCATGATCAACGGCGAATCCGGAACGGGCAAGGAACTGGTCGCCAAGGCGCTACATGACTACGGCAAACGGCGCAACGGCCCGTTCGTCGCGATCAATATGGCGGCAATCCCCCGCGATCTGATCGAAGCTGAACTCTTCGGCCACGAGAAGGGCGCCTTTACCGGTGCCCAGGTGCGCAGCTCCGGCCGTTTCGAGCAGGCCGACGGCGGCACCCTGTTCCTCGACGAGATCGGCGACATGCCGATGGAAGCCCAGACCAGGCTTTTGCGCGTCCTGCAGCAGGGGGAATACACCACCGTCGGCGGCCGGACCCCGATCAAGACGGATGTGCGCATCGTCGCGGCGACCAACAAGGACCTTCGCCAGCTCATCAATCAGGGGCTGTTCCGCGAGGACCTCTATTTCCGCCTGAACGTGGTGCCGATCCGCCTGCCGCCGCTGCGCGAACGCGTGGAGGACATCCCCGATCTCGTCCGGCATTTCTTCCAGCTTGCGGAAAAGGAGGGCCTGCCCCCGAAACAGGTGGATCAGGCCGCGCTCAATCTGCTGCGCCGGTACCGCTGGCCGGGCAACGTTCGCGAACTGGAAAACCTCGTCCGCCGGCTTGCGGCGCTCTATCCGCAGGATGTCATTGGCGAGGCGCTGCTGGAACACGAACTCAGTCAGCCGGCCGTTTCGGCAATGGAGGAGGAAGAATCCGAGAACATCAATCTCGGCGCCTCCGTCGAACGCTATCTCGGGAACTATTTCGAGCAGTACGGCGAATCCCTGCCGCCTCCCGGTCTCTATCACCGGATCCTGCGCGAAGTGGAATACCCCCTGATCAGCGCCGCGCTTGCAGCCACCCGCGGCAACCAGATCAAGGCGGCCGAACTCCTGGGCGTGAACCGCAATACCTTGCGCAAAAAGATCAGGGATCTCGATATCCAGGTCATGCGCGCGTTCCGGTAAAAAGAAACACCCGTTTTCGCGCCGGCGCGCTCGAAAATCCTTGAAGCTTTGCCGCAGCCGCGCCAATGTCGCAATTTCGCAACATTGTGTGGTAAGTGTGCCGCAGCTTCAACGGACGGCGAGTGGAATCACACGCCGCACACATCGCCGGGTGACGAGGGAATATGACACTGGGTGGCCTCCAGGAAACGGCGGTTATAAAGGTAAAAGGCGGCAGGCTCATGCGCCGGATCGGGCTGGCGATCATGATCGTCGCCCTTGTCTCCATTGCCGTGACCTTCGCCATTCTGATGGGGCTGACCCCCATCGAGCCGACCCAGGAAGTGGTCTGGATCGCCATGCTGGTGAACGGCGTGCTGGCGACCATCCTTGTTCTCGAGATCCTGCTGGAAATCTACAAGCTATGGACCGCGCGGCGGCGGGGCAGGGCGGCCGCACGGCTGCATGTGCGCATCGTGGCGCTGTTCAGCGTCATCGCCGCGGTCCCCGCAATCCTGATGGCGGTGCTGGCGACCTTCACGCTGGACAAGGGCCTGGACCGCTGGTTCGAGGACCGGACGCGCCGGATCATCGACAATGCCCTGATCGTTGCGCAGGCCTATCTGCAGGAGCACGTGCAGGTCTTGCGCGCCCACCTGATCGCGATGGCCAACGACGTGGACCGCGCCCAGACCGTCTACAACAACGAGCCCACCCGGTTTGACTCGTTTTTCTCCGCCCAGGCGTCCCTTCGGGGATTGCAGGCCGCCTACATCCTGAGTTCCGACGGCACCGTCATCACCCGGATCGTCCTCGACCCGAAGGCCGATGTCCTGCTGCCGCCGAAAAGCATATTTCCCCAGGCAACCGCTGCCGGGACGCCCATCATGATCGCTCCGGGCCAGACCAATCAGGTCGGAGGCGTCATGAAACTGGCCGCCTATGACGACTTCTACCTGTTCGTGACCCGCGCGATGGACCCCCGTGTCGTGGATTATCTGCGCCTGGCCGATGACGGCGCCAAGGCCTACAAGGTTCTCGAGACGAGCCGGTTCGGCGTCCAGGTGGCCTTTGCCCTGGTCTATCTCGGGGTCGCGCTCATACTGCTGCTGTCGGCGATCTGGATCGGCTTCGGTTTCGCAAACCGGCTGGTGTCGCCCATACGAACGCTTATTTCCGCCGCCGACGAGGTTGCGAAGGGCAATCTCGCGGTCAAGGTCGAGACCCACAAGTCCGGTGGCGACCTTGCCAATCTCGGCGCCACCTTCAACAAGATGACCGGTCAGCTCCTCGGGCAGCGCGACGCGCTGCTGGCCGCCAACGAGCAGATCGACCGCAGGCGCCGGTTCAACGAGGCGGTACTGTCCGGCGTATCCACGGGCGTGATCGGAATTGACGAGGAGGGTCGCATCATGCTCGTCAACCGTTCCGCTCAGACCCTGCTCGGCGTGGACGAGATCGCCATTCTCAACATGCCGCTTGAAGAGGTCGTGCCCGCACTCGGCGAGGAAATCCGCAAGACCATTCAGGAAGACAGCGGCCGGTCCCACGAGACGCAGATCGAAATGGCCCTCGGCGGGCGGCAGCGCACGTTGAATGTGCGGATAACCAGCGAACTCTCCACCCGCCGCGAACATGGGTACGTGGTGACCATCGACGACATCACCGACCTGGTCTCCGCGCAACGCAATTCCGCATGGGCCGATGTCGCCCGGCGGATCGCCCATGAAATCAAGAACCCGCTGACGCCGATCCAGTTGTCGGCCGAACGCATCCGCCGCCGCTACGGCAAGAAGGTGGAGGAGGACAGGACGGTGTTCGATCAATGTATCGACACCATCATCCGCCAGGTGGGGGATATCGGCCAGATGGTCGATGAATTCTCGTCCTTCGCCCGGATGCGCAAACCCAGCAAGGCGGAAGCCGATATCCGCAATACGGTGCGCGAGGCGGCCTTCATGCAGACCGTCGGCAATCCCGACATAAAGATCACCACCGATCTTCCCGAAGAGCCGGTTCTTGCGACCTACGACGGGCGGCTGCTCGGCCAGGCGCTGACCAATGTGATCAAGAACGCCGCGGAGGCGATCGAGGGCCGGGTCGGCGATGATCTATCCGGCGGCCGGATAAGCGTGAGCCTGCGGGACGCGGGAGACCAGGTCGTGATCAGCGTCACAGACAATGGCATCGGTCTTCCGGCAGAAAACCGGCAGCGGCTCCTTGAACCTTACATGACGACGCGTGAAAAGGGCACCGGACTGGGTCTCGCGATCGTTCGCAAGATTCTTGAAGACCATGGCGGGACAATCGAGCTGCTCGATGCTCCGGACACGTCCCCCGGGGAAACCGGGACGATGGTCCGCCTCACCCTGGCGAAAAGGGCTGAGGACATGACTGACGGCAACCAGAACGAACAGACAGATACGACCGATGGCGCATGATATTCTCGTAGTAGACGATGAAACCGATATCCGCGAGATGATCGCCGGCATCCTGGATGACGAGGGCTTCGGAACCCGGACGGCAAGCGATTCCGATACCGCAATCGCGGCTATCAAGGAACGCCGGCCGTCGCTCGTCGTCCTCGACATATGGCTGCAGGGCAGCCGCCTGGACGGACTTGCCCTTCTCGATGTCATCAAGGAGACGGATCCGGATCTCCCGGTGGTCATCATCTCCGGTCACGGCAATATCGAAACGGCCGTTTCCGCCATAAAGCGGGGCGCCTATGACTATATCGAGAAGCCGTTCAAGACCGACCGGCTGATCCACATCACGGAGCGCGCGCTGGAAGCCTCCAGCATGAAGCGCGAAATCCGCGAACTGAAGCAGCGCTCGGGCGACACGTCCGCCATCATCGGTGAATCCAGCGCCGCCAACCAGCTGCGCCAGACCATCCAGAAGATAGCGGCGACCAACAGCCGGATCCTGATCACCGGGCCGTCCGGATCGGGCAAGGAACTGGCCGCCCGCATGATCCACGATTCGTCCCAGCGCGCGAAGAGCCCCTTCGTCGTCCTGAATGCCGCGACCATCACGCCCGACCGCATGGAAGAGGAGATGTTCGGCATCGAGGATGAGGCTGGCAGCCTGCGCAAGATCGGTGCGCTCGAGGAAGCGCACGGCGGCACCCTCTATCTGGACGAGATCGCCGACATGCCGGCCGAGACCCAGGGCAAGATCCTGCGGGTCCTGATGGAGCAGAGTTTCACCCGTGTGGGCGGCTCCACCAAGGTCCAGGTGGATATCCGTATCCTGTCGTCAACCGCGAAGAACCTGGAAGAGCACATTGCGGCCGGGCTGTTCCGTCAGGATCTCTATCACCGGCTGAGCGTCGTGCCCCTGAGGGTGCCCGGACTGGCCGAGCGCCGGGAAGACGTGCCGATCCTGGTCAAGCATTTCATGGAGCAGATTTCGACGGCCTCCGGCATTCCGCTGCGTCCGATCGGCGACGATGCCATGGCCGTGCTCCAGACCCACGACTGGCCCGGAAACGTGCGCCAGCTGCGCAACAACGTGGAACGTCTCCTGATCCTGAGCCGCGGCGAGCCGGACAGCGTGATCACCGCGGATCTTCTGCCGGCCGAGGTCGGATCCATGCTGCCGAGCCTGCCGACGGCGGGCGGCGGCGAACATCTGATGTCCGTGCCGCTGCGTGAAGCCCGGGAAATCTTCGAACGCGATTATTTGCAGGCGCAAATCAAGCGGTTCGACGGTAATATCTCGCGCACGGCGGAATTCGTGGGCATGGAACGGTCTGCGTTGCACCGCAAGCTCAAAACGCTCGGCCTGTCCTGAACAACCGCAGCCGGGTCTGAAATTCACGTCGACGGCAAAGGGACGTTTCGCACATGAAAGTCGTGATTTGTGGCGCCGGCCAGGTCGGTTACGGGATCGCCGAACGCCTTGCGGCTGAACAGAACGACGTGTCCGTCATCGATTCCTCGCCCAAGCTGATCAAGGCGATCGGGGAACAGCTTGATGTCCGCGGCTTCGTCGGCCACGGCGCGCATCCCGATGTCCTGGCCCAGGCCGGTGCCGTCGAGGCGGACATGATCATCGCCGTCACCCTTTATGACGAAGTGAACATGGTTGCCTGCCAGGTCGCCCATTCCCTTTTCAACGTGCCGACCAAGGTCGCCCGGATCCGCTCCCAGAGCTATCTGCAGGGCCGCTGGCAGAACCTGTTTTCGCGCGATCACATGCCGATCGACGTGGTCATTTCGCCGGAGATCGAGGTCGGCGAGATGGTTCTCAGACGTCTGGCCCTGCCCGGGGCCGTGGAAACCGTCCGTTTCGCCGACGACCAGGTCGTTGTCGTCGGCATCATGTGCGAGGAGGATTGCCCGGTCGTGGATACGCCTCTTCGGCAGTTGACCGAGCTGTTTCCCGATCTCGGAGCGGTCGTGGTCGGCGTTTACCGGAACACCAGCCTGTTCGTGCCGAAGAGTTCCGATTCCCTGCTGGTCGGCGATCTGGCCTATGTGGTCGCCCGGCGCGATCAGGTCCGCCGGACGCTCGGTATTTTCGGCCATGAGGAACCGGAGGCAAACCGGGTCGTGATCGCCGGCGGCGGCAACATCGGCCTTTATGTCGCCCGTGCGCTCGAAACCCGCCAGCGCAACACCAAGGTCAAGATGATCGAGGCGTCACGCGACCGCGCCGTGGCAATCGCCGACGAACTGAAACGGTCGGTTATCCTGAACGGCAGCGCACTCGATCAGACGATCCTGGACGAAGCCGATGTCGGCGACGCGGACACCCTGGTTGCGCTGACGAACGAGGACGAGGTGAATATTCTCGCCTCCGTCATGGCCAAAAAGCTGGGCTGCCGCCGCAACCTGTCGCTTCTCAACAATCCGAGCTACCCGGCCTTTGCCAGCGCGCTCGGGATCGACGCCTTCATCAATCCGCGTGCCGTCACCATCTCCAAAATCCTTCAGCACGTGCGCCGGGGGCGCATTCGCGGCGTCCATTCCCTGCAGAACGGCGTGGCGGAAGTTGTCGAGGCCGAAGCGCTCGATACGTCACCGCTGGTCGGACGTCCCTTGCGGGAAATCGACCTGCCGTCCGGAATCCGGATCGGCGCGGTGTTCCGGGACGGCAAGGTGATCACGCCCGATGGCGGCCTCCAGATCGAGGCGAAGGACCGGATCGTCATCTTTGCGATGGCCAATCGGGTACGCCAGGTGGAGCAGATGTTCCGGGTCAGCATCGAATTCTTCTGATCAGCCCATCAAGCGGTGACTAACCGCTGTGGACGCCTTGACGGCGGCTCCCGATATTTCAGAGACTTAAACCGGAATGCGTATCGTTCCGGCGGCATGGGACAAAGATATGTCCCGGCGGGAACTCCGGAGATATGTTGTTCGTATGCAAACATTGGATCCGGCGTATCAGGAGTGATCATGAGCAGGATTGCCTATGTCAACGGCCAGTATGTGCCGCACCAGGATGCGGCCGTGCACGTGGAGGATCGCGGGTACCAGTTCGCCGATGGCGTCTATGAAGTCTGCGAGGTCTGGAAGGGCACGATCGTCGACATGCCGCGCCACCTTGACCGGCTGGGCAGATCGCTCGACGAACTGCGGATCGGCTGGCCCATGGCCCGCAAGGCGCTCGAATTCGTGCTCGCGGAAACGGTGCGGCGTAACAAGGTCCGCAATGGCATGGTCTATGTCCAGGTCACCCGCGGCGTGTCGCGCCGCGACCATTACTTCCCCCCGGAAGATGTCGCGCCCTCGATCGTCGTGACCGCCCGCTCGTCGAGCCCGGCCGCCGCCGACCGGCAGGCCGAAACAGGCATATCGGTTGTGACCTTCAAGGAAAACCGCTGGCCGCGAGTGGATATCAAGTCGGTCGCCCTCCTTCCGAACGTTCTCGCCAAGCAGCACGCAAAGGAAGCCGGAGCCAAGGAAGCCTGGTATGTGGACGCGGACGGAAACGTGACCGAGGGCGGATCGACCAATGCGTGGATCATCACCGGCGACAACAAGCTGGTCACAAGACCGGCGGAAACCGGAATTCTCAAGGGAATCACCCGGGCCGCGGTCATCGATCTGGCGGAAAAGGAAGGCCTTACCGTCGAGGAACGCGCCTTTTCCGTCGAGGAAGCCTATGGCGCGCGCGAGGCATTCGTCACCGCGGCATCCACTCTTGTCATGCCGGTTGTAAAGATCGATGATAGGGTGATCGGCAACGGACATCCCGGAATGGTTGCAACCCGATTGCGTCGGCTGTTCCATACTGTTACTGATTTAAAGGCAGTATGATTTTTTCGTTTACCTGATTAAATGACGGGTAGGCAGGTGAATTGAACTGATGTCTTTTCGGAACCGGAAGGGATATCAACTGTTAAGATGTGGTACGGGCAGGCCGCCAGGGGCGGTGGCGTTTGTGTTTAGGGCCCCGACGGCGATAAGTATTAAGGAAAATCCGGATGCCCAGCCCGCATTCGGGGATAAAACAGGATAAAAACACTGATGGCTGAGCGCGCACAAAACTTGCAAGACACTTTTTTAAATCACGTCCGCAAACAAAAAACCCCTCTGACTATCTTCCTGATCAACGGCGTGAAGCTGCAGGGTGTGGTCACGTGGTTCGACAATTTCTGCGTCCTGTTGCGTCGGGATGGGCACTCGCAACTGGTTTACAAACATGCGATTTCCACGATCATGCCGAATGGCCCCGTGCAGCTGTTCGAGCCGGGTGAGGATAATGGCGAAAAGGCAGGAAGCTGATTGGAACCCAAGTCCCGCAGTGACGACTTCTCGAAATTAACAGGCGCGACTGAAACAGGTATCGATCGACGCCCGCAGCCGTTTAGGGCTCTCATTCTGGAACCGGTCATCTTTCAGCGCCGCGAAAACGCTGAGGGGGACTTGCGCGCGACCCGCAGCCCGGAAGCACGGCTGGAGGAAGCCGTAGGTCTGAGCGCGGCCATAAACCTCGACATCGTCTCCTCCGGCATCGTCAAGATCAGCTCGCCGAAGCCGGCCACCCTGTTCGGCGAAGGCAAGGTCTCCGAACTTGCAGGTATCGTCCAGGCGGAAGAGGTCGACCTTGTCGTCGTCGACCACCCGCTGTCGCCGATCCAGCAGCGCAACCTCGAACGCCGCCTGAAGACCAAGGTGATCGACCGGACCGGTCTGATCCTGGAAATTTTCGGCGACAGGGCGCGGACCAGGGAAGGCAAGCTGCAGGTGGATCTCGCCCACCTGACCTGGCAGAAGAGCCGGCTCGTCCGCTCCTGGACCCACCTGGAACGCCAGCGCGGCGGCGTCGGATTCATGGGCGGCCCGGGCGAAACCCAGATCGAATCCGACCGGCGCCAGATCCAGGAGCGGATCACCGCCCTGCAGAAGCAGCTTGAAAGCGTGCGCCGCACCCGCGACCTGCACCGCAAGAAGCGGAAGAAGATCCCCCAGCCGACCGTCGCCCTTGTCGGCTACACCAACGCCGGCAAATCGACCCTGTTCAACCGGCTGACCAAGGCGGATGTGCTCGCCAAGGATCTTCTGTTTGCAACCCTCGATCCCACCTTGCGCAAGATCACGCTGCCGCACGGGCGGGACGTGATCCTGTCCGACACGGTGGGCTTCATCTCCGACCTGCCGACCCATCTGGTTGCGGCCTTCCGGGCGACGCTGGAAGAGGTGCTTGAGGCAGATTTGATCCTCCACGTACGCGACATTTCCCACCCCGACACCGACGCCCAGGCCGAGGATGTGAAAAAGACGCTGGAGGATCTCGGGGTCACCCCGCAGACCGGCGCGCCGATCATCGAGGTCTGGAACAAGATCGACTGCCTGGATCCGGCCTACCGCGACAAGCTGCTTTCCGAACAGGGGGATGAGGGCCCGATCGCCCTGTCCGCCCTGACCGGCGAGGGGCTCGATCAGCTCTACAGGCGCGTCGATGCCTTCATGGCGGAAAAGGACGATACCTTCACCGTGGTGCTGCCGGTTGCCGCCGGCGAACAGCTGGCGCAGCTTTACCGGATGGCCGAGGTGCTGGATCGCAAGGACAGCGACGAGACGATAACCGCCACCGTTCGGGTGACCGACAAGCAGCGCGGGCCGTTCCGCGAAAAATTCAAGGCGTATCTGGAAAGCTAGACGGCTATTTTTCCTTGGCCGCCTGCCAGACCTGTTCCATTTCCTCCAGGGTCATCTGTTCCAGGGTCGTCCGGCGCTCGTCTGCGGCGGCCTCGATCGCCGCGAAGCGGCGGCGGAACTTGCCGTTGGTGCGCCGGAGCGCGGCTTCCGGATCGATGTCGAGATGACGGGCCAGATTGGCGACGGCAAAGAGCACGTCGCCCAGTTCGTCTTCCATTTCCAGGGTCGTGTCGCCGTCGGCAAGGATTTCGCGCTCCAGTTCCTCGATCTCTTCCTTGATCTTGGCGAGAACCGGACCCGGGGCCCCCCAGTCGAAACCGACCCGGGAAGCCCGCCTCTGCAGCTTGTCCGCCTCGACCAGGGCCGGGAAGGCGGCCGGCACATCGTCGAGGAAGCCTTTCACCTCTTCAGGCAGACCGAGGGCGTCCCGGCGCGCCTTGCGTTCCGCCTTCTCCTCCGCCTTGATGCGCTCCCACATGCCCTTGGCCATGCCGGCCGAGCGCGCGTCCTCGTCACCGAAGACATGAGGATGGCGGCGAATCATCTTTCTCGTGATGCCTTCGACCACGTCGGCGAAATCGAACAGATCGTCTTCCTCCGCCATGCGGGCGTGATAGACGACCTGCAAAAGCAGATCGCCCAGTTCCTCGCGCAGGTTGTCCAGATCGTTGCGCCGGATCGCGTCGGCCACCTCATAGGCCTCTTCCAGCGTATAGGGCGCGATCGTCGAAAAATCCTGCTCCAGGTCCCAGGGACATCCGGTCCCGGGCGTCCTGAGCGCGGCCATGATGTCGATCAGAACGGAAATATCGCGGCCGGGTTTCATGAAAGATCCTCGTGAAAATCAGGTCCGCCAAGACATGAAACGGCAGGCACGCCATGGTCAAGCCATGGCATGCCTTTGATGAGCCCGTATGCCCTGATTTAACGTCAGCCGCGGACCGACGGGTGCCAGAAGGTGACAGCCCGCTCGATCAGGGCGACGAGACCGTAGAACAGGGAGCCGGCAAGGGCTGCGACCGCGATTTCCGCCCAGACCATGTCCACGTTCATCCGGCCGACCTCCGTTGAAATCCGGAAGCCCATGCCGACGATCGGCGTGCCGAAGAATTCCGCAACAATGGCGCCGATCAGGGCGAGCGTGGAATTGATCTTCAGCGCGTTGAAGATGAACGGCATGGCCATCGGCAGGCGCAGCTTGAACAGGGTCTGCCAGTAGCCGGCGGCATAGGTGCGCATCAGGTCGCGCTGCATGGCGTCGGACGCGGCCAGGCCGGAGACCGTGTTCACCAGCATCGGGAAGAAGGTCATGATGATGACGACGGCGGCCTTCGACGGCCAGTCGAAACCGAACCACATCACCATGATCGGCGCGACGCCGACGATCGGCAGGGCCGACACCAGATTGCCGATCGGCAGAAGCCCCCGGCGCAGAAACGGCACCCGGTCGACCAGGATCGCGATCAGGAACCCGGAGGCGCATCCGGCGAAATAGCCGAACAGCACGGCCTTTAAAAAGGTCTGCCGGAAATCCGCCCACAGGATCGAGCCGGACGTAGTCAGGCGCAGCCAGATTTCCGAAGGTGCCGGAAGCAGGACCTTCGGAATGGCAAAGCCGGTTACGATCGCCTGCCACAACACAAGGATCGTCACACCGAACAGGGCGGGGATCGCGAGACTGATCAGCCGGTTCAGGAAAGCCGTTTCGCTTTTCCAGGTCGCCAGCCGCTCGACGAATAGCCAGGCCGAGGCCCAGGTGGCGGCAACCAGTGCCCAGTATCCCAGGGCGGCTTCGCCCGGATGATACGCAATCGTGCCGAGCAGGAAGGTAGCGGAAATGGCGGTTATCAGGCCCAGGATCAGGTCACCGATCCGGTTGCGCATGAACCCGAGTTCGTAACGCACCCCGGCGATGGCCAGTATGGACGCCGCTATGGCCAGCCGCGGCACTTCCAGAACGCTGACATCGGGCTTGAACACCGGGCTGAACAGGCCGATGACGACCATGCCAACGACGCCCCAGGCGAGAATGGACGCCATGTCGAAACGGCTCTTGCGGCCGGGTTTTGCGGGTGCTGCGGTCATCGCGCCATTCCCATGCGTTTCAGGACCAGTTTTTCGATCATGCCGACGATGCCGACAAGGGCGCCGGCGAGCAGGGCGGCCATGATCAGGGCGGACCAGATCTGTACCGTCTGGCCGTAGTAGGAACCGGCAAGCAGACGGGCGCCCAAACCGGCCACGGCCCCGGTCGGCAGCTCGCCGACGATGGCGCCGACCAGGGACGCGGCGATGCCGATCTTCATGGAGGTAAAGAGATAGGGCACCGCATACGGAAAGCGCAGCTTCCAGAAGGTCTGCGCCCGGCTGGCGCTATAGGTGTGCATCAGGTCCAGATGGATGATTTCCGGCGAGCGCAGGCCCTTCACCATGCCGACGGTCACGGGGAAGAACGACAGATAGGTGGAAATCATCGCCTTGGGCAACAGCCCGGAGATGCCGACGGCATTCAGCACCACGATGATCATCGGCGCGATCGCCAGGATCGGGATCGTCTGCGAGGAGATCACCCAGGGCATCAGGCTCTTGTCGAGAACGCGCGAATGCACGATGCCGATGGCAAGCAGAATGCCAAGCACCGTGCCGATGAAGAAGCCGAGCATGGTCGAGGAGAGCGTAATGCCCGTGTGATAGATCAGCGAGCGCTTGGAGGTGATCTTCTTCAGGACCGTGGTGTTGTAGATTTCGACCACCACTTGGTGCGGCGCCGGCAACACGGGGCGTTCCTGCGCAAGCGTATCGGTGATCAATTGCGATACCGGTACATCCGTCTGTCCGGCCCGCTCGTAAATTCCCTCCTGGAACGGCGTGTTCAGAAGAACGGCCGCCAGATACCAGATCGCGAAGATCGCGGCGACGACGACGATCACCGGCCCGGCCGTGCCGGACATCAGGCCGGCGAAGGGCGACAGGGTGCGGGGAGGGGTGAGGCTGGCGTCAGTCATCGTAGGAATGCCCCGCACGCAGGCCTTCACGCACCCGGTGGGCGATCTTCAGGAACTCAGGCGTTTCGCGGACGTCGAGAGTGCGGTCGCGCGGCAGGTCGCTTTCGATGACGTCGTAGATCCGGCCCGGACGCGGGCACAGCACCACGATCTTGGTCGACAGGAATACGGCTTCCGGAATCGAGTGGGTGACGAAGACCACCGTCTTGTTGGTCTTGGCCCAGAGCTGCAGCAGCTGCTCGTTGAGGTGGTCGCGGACGATTTCGTCGAGCGCACCGAAGGGCTCGTCCATCAGGAGCAGGTCCGGTTCCACGGAGAGCGCGCGCGCGATCGAGGCGCGCTGCTGCATGCCGCCGGAAAGCTGCCAGGGGAATTTCTTTTCAAAGCCGGCGAGGTTCACCAGTTCCATGTTCCGGGCGATCCGCTGCTGCTGCTCGGCTTTGGAGAGCCCCATGATTTCCAGCGGCAGGGCGATGTTGCCGGCAATCGTCCGCCACGGATAGAGCGCGGCCGCCTGGAATACGTAGCCGTAGGCGCGTTTCAGCCGCGCTTCGTGGGGCGTAAGACCATTGACCGAGATCGATCCGGCGGTCGGCTGTTCAAGATCGGCGATCACCCGGAGCAGCGTGGTCTTGCCGCAGCCCGACGGGCCGATGAAGGAAACGAAATCGCCTTCCTCGATCTTCAGGTCGATGTCGGACAGCGCGTGCACCGGGCCGTCGTTGGTCTGGAAGGTGAGCGACAGCTTTTCGATGTCGATGACGGTGTGTCCGGCGGCCTCGGCAGGCGAGGGGGTGTTTTCAAGTGTGGACGTGTTCAAGGTATTACCCCCAGTTCTCGCAGTATCGCATCTATACAGCCATCGAAGGACCCGGCGAGGTCTCCCGTTGAAAAGCGTAGTGTCTTGTATCCCGCCTGCGCAAACCAGGCATCCCGTTTTTCGTCATGTGCCCTGTTGTCCGGGTCGGAATGAAATTCCCCATCCACCTCGATGACCAGGCGTGCGGAATGAATGGCAAAGTCGGCGACGTACGGGCCGACAGGAACCTGTTTCCTGACGTGGAAGCCATGGAGTTTCCGAAACTCCCGAAGCGCCAGCCATAGTCTCTTCTCACCTTCCGTCATGGAACGGCGGAGCTTCCTAGCTCTTGCGATCGAAGACTTTTCGATAGCTGTCGGAGCCAAGAACCTCTCCCCCGTTTTTGCCTTTTGACCCCCACCCCTAACC
>Ga0272444_10000078_pt1 | contig 128592 bp, 110 predicted proteins | sample SSMForm13_FD_201033 | JGI IMG/M metagenome (GOLD analysis project Ga0272444, IMG submission 201033) | Marine sediment archaeal communities from Little Sippewissett salt marsh, Falmouth, MA, United States - SSM-Form-13 | ecosystem: Environmental > Aquatic > Marine > Wetlands > Sediment ...
GGTGGCGATGATTCCGTCGATGGAGTTGTGCACCAGGTTCTGCACAAACGCCTCCCGGCGTTCGATCTCCCGGGTCATGCCCACGCGCTCGGAAACATCCTGAAAGGTGACAATGGCCCCCTGGGTTTCCCCTTGATTGTCCCGGATGGGGGCAGCGGTGAAGAAGATGTGCACGCCCTCGTCCACTACGCGATCAAAGAACGCCTCGGCTTCCCATGCCCCGTCAATAAGCGGGTTCCTTCGAAGGTTGTGGGGGGCGTAAAGTCGCTGGATGGATTCCCTGTCGTCTTCAATGATCAGGTCGGCAAGGGTGGGTCGAGGCTCCGGATAAAAAGGCTCCCATTGTCGATCCGTGCCGATCATCTCCTCACCGGAAAACCCGGTGAGGGCTTCGCAGGCCCGGTTCCAGAACGTAATGCGATGATTCCGATCGAGCACGAGCACGGGCAGGGGGGATCCCTCAATGATCCCCTCTGCGTACTGCTTCTGGCGCAGGGTCTGCTGCTGGGAGGCCTGAAGCGCGCGCGTCCTCTCCTCGACCTGGGCCTCGAGCTTTTCCGAGTATAGCTTGCGTGAGGCCTCCAGGCGCTTTCGCGCGGTGATGTCCCGCATCATCAGGAGGAATACGTTCTCGTCCTGAAGCCAGATGATGTCCGCTTCCACCGGAAGGGGTCGTTCGCCCCGGCGCAGGAACTCCATCTCCACGGTCACGGACCCCATGAGCTGAAGGTCCTTCAGGTGATTTTCCAGGATTTTGCGGGATGCGTCCCGGGCCAGCTCCCCGATATTCCGGGACCGCAGCTCCTCCCGGGGGTAGCCGAGCATACGGCAGAGGCTGAGGTTGCACTCCTGAATGCGGCCTTGCGGGTCCAGCATGGCGATGCCCTCCCGGGCATGCTCGAGGAGCTTCGCGTACCGGGTGCGGGATCGCTCGAGTTCGTTTTCCAGGCTCTTGCGGGCCGTGACGTCCCGCATGCTGACCAGGAACCGCGCGGCCTTGCCGGCAGGAGCCGGGATAAGGCGGAACGCGGCCTCGAAGTGTCGTTCCGTGCCGCGGTCCAGGTATCGATACTCGCGGAAAGCGGTGCCTTCTCCGGACGCAGGGCCTTGCTCCAGGGGACACTCGAGGGCAGGGCACGGGTCGGACCGCTCGTGGAAGATCTCATAGCAAGTTCGCCCTGTGTTCGGGGGCTTCCCCGGCCCGGCAAAAAGCAGGTCAAACGCCTGGTTGGCAAGGTGAATCTCATGGCCGGGACCGATGACGCAGATGGGATCGGAGAGGCGGTTCAGGAGGCTTTTGGCCTCCAGGACCTCTTCATGCCCTGGTTTCGCAGACCGGCCCAGGAGCTTCAAGGCCGCGGTAAGATCCATGAGGCCCACGCGTTCGGGGCGGTCCCGGTCGAGACGGGCGAGAAGATCGGGGTCATCATCGCAGACGATCAGGAGATCCAGGTTGGGGAGGTGGAAGACGTTGTGGGGTTCGGTAAGGGTTTCCAGACCCTTTTCCCGGGCTTCCTGCATGCCCGGAGAAGAGGGATCCGGACCGGCTGTGCCGATGAGGATCCATCCTAGTTGGCGGGCGGCCTCACTGAAAAAGGGAGCGAGGGACGGGGGCATGCCCGGGCCGATCCCCAGGAGGGCCACATTCAGGCTGTCTCGTCTATTCAGTTGAGGATCTCCCGAACGCATTGCAGGAGCCTGTCCGGATCCACAGGCTTTTCGAGGTACTCGGTGATTCGGGGCGGGCCGGGGGCGTCGCTCGAGGCCTCGCTCCGCTTGAGAAAGGCCTCCAGGTCGATCCCGGTTTCCCCGGCGACCCCGGTGACCATGATGATGGGGATGTTTCTGAGCGCCTCCTCCTCCTGGAGGTCCGAGAGGAGGGCGATCCCGCTTTTCTGGGGCATCATGAGATCCAGGAGGATCAGGTTGGGCCTGACCTTCTGCATGCGCTCCAGGGCCTCCACGCCGTTTCGTGCCTCGTCCGTGGCATAACCGTTGTCCCGGAGAAGGGTCGAGAGGAAGAGCGTCACGTCCGGGTCGTCGTCCACAATGAGAATGCGGCTGGCCATGGTGGCTTTGTCCGTGTGAGAGTGAAGGTGAAAAGGGCCCCACGCGTCTCTGGGAAGCGTGTTTCACAAGATGAAAAAGGATAACCCAGTCAGGACGATGCCGTCAAGGTTGCGGGAGCGACCGTCGGGGTGCATGGGGCTTTTTCCCGGAAAAATCCGCGAGCCTTTGGAGGCCTCCATGCACTCGACGAGGGTCATCAGAAACCCCGATTGGGAGAAGAAACCGCATACCCCGGTTGACAGAGGCCGGGGCGGTACATAACTTCACTGTGATCGGGCCTACCGAGCGGGGTGCCCGCCTGGAGTGAACAATGGACAATGACCGCGAAAACCAGACCCAAATCATCCTGGACAGCATTGCGGACGGCGTGTTCACGGTGGATATGGACTGGCGCATCACCTCGTTCAACCGGTCGGCCGAGCGCATTACCGGCATTTCCCGGGAAGAGGCCATCGGCCGGCACTGCTGGGAGGTGTTCCGGGCGAGCATCTGTGAGACGCAGTGCTCCCTTCGGCACACCATGGAGACGGGCAGCCCGGTCCTGAATCAGTCGATTTTCATTGTCAACTCCGAGGGGGACCGCATCCCGGTGAGCATTTCCACGGCCCTGCTTCGGGACGGCGAGGGTCGGGTGATTGGCGGGGTGGAATCGTTCCGGGACCTGAGCGTGGTGGAGGCCCTGAAGAAGGAGCTCTCCGGCCGCCACAGCTTCCTGGACATCATCAGCAAGAACCGTGAGATGCAGCGGCTTTTCGGGATTCTGGAGCAGATCTCCGAGAGCAACATCACGGCGCTCCTCCAGGGAGAGAGCGGTACGGGCAAGGAGCTCTTTGCCCGGGCCATTCACTCGCTGAGCCCCCGCAGGGACGGCCCTTTCGTGGCCATCAACTGCGGCGCCCTCCCGGACACCCTGCTGGAATCCGAGCTCTTCGGGTACAAGGCCGGCGCGTTCACGGACGCACGAAAAGACAAGCCCGGCCGTGTGGCGCTGGCCCAAGGCGGGACGCTGTTTCTGGACGAGATCGGCGATATTTCGTTGGCGCTTCAGGTCCGGCTGCTGCGATTCCTTCAGGACCGGGTCTTCCAGCCCCTGGGGGGGACTCGCGCGGAAAATGCGGACGTGCGGGTCGTGGTGGCCACGCATCGCGACCTGGAGACCTTGGTCCGGGAAGGTTCGTTCCGCGAGGACCTCTTCTATCGCATCAACGTGGTTCGGCTGGTCCTGCCCCCGCTCCGGGACCGCAGGGAGGACATCCCCCTTCTGGTAGAGCAGTTCGTGAAAAAGTTCAGCCGGTTGAACGGGAAGGAGATCCAGGGAGTGGCCCCCGAGGTGATCTCCCTTCTCATGGCCTACGATTTCCCGGGGAACATCCGGGAGCTGGAGAACATCGTGGAGTATGCCACAGTGGTGTGCAAGAACGGGTGGCTCGGGCTGGAGCACCTGCCGGACGATTTTCGGCAGAGAAGCGGCGTGGGGGCCGTGGCGGAAACCGGCGGGTCCGGGGCGTCCCTGTCATGGGACGAGGTCGAGCGGAACTTCCTCGTGGAGGCGCTGAAACGAAACGACTGGAACCGATCGGCCACGGCTGAACAGCTCGGCATCCACCCGAGCACGCTCTGGCGTCGCATCAAACGGTTGGACTTGACCCTGCCGGATCGAGACGGGAGAACATCCAAAGCGTAACCCCGCCTTCAAAGCGTAACCCCGCCTTGCCTGTCAGTTGCGTCCCTTTTCCTCTTTTTCCTTCCGCTCCATAAATGCCTTGAAGCTCATGGTCGCGTACGCATCGGTATCGATGTATTCGAGGACGCTCAGGTACTGCATGGGAGGGACGAACCCCGGGACGACTCGAATAGGCTTGCCCGCGGGGCTGAGGAACCAGCACGTGGGGAAGGCGCCGACCTGAAAGGAAGACGCCACGTCCCTTTCCAGGTCCGCATCCACGTGGACCGGGACAAAGTGGGCGTTGATGTAGTCGGCAACGTCCATGGTCGCAAACGTTTTTCTCTCCATGTGCTCGCAGAAGAGGCACTGGGAGGTCCGGAAGTAGACAAGGACCTTCCGGTTGCTTTCCTGGGCCATGTGGATGCCCTTCCTGTAACCGACCCAGGAGATGTCGGCTGCCGGGGCCGGTGAGGGGAGAAGGGCCGGGGCGAGAAAGCAGAGGACTGCGGCCAGGATGGAAAGTCGGGGAATGTTCACAAAGGCTCCTTGTTTCGGCCGCTCGTCTGAAGCGCCGCCTCCGCGGCGGCGGCCTTCCTGGGGCGTGCGGCTCCCTACTCGGGGAAAAGAGCCCCCATCACCTCGCATGAGGTGGGAAGCGCGGGCAGATCGATCTTCTGCCGTTTCTTGTTGTCAAAGTCGTCCAGGGGATAGATGCGGCCGTTGGTGCGCACGAGGTCTTCCTGCGCGCGAATCCCGGTGGGCGCATGCCCCTCTTCCTTGGCCATATTCTTGAGGAGAGTCAGGAACTCGGTGATGCGCACGTCATTGGGGCAGCGTTCCTGGCACGTGTAGCAGCTCGAGCAGAGCCAGAGCTCATTGCTTCCGAGCACCTCCTGCTTGAGCCCGAGGAGGGCCATGCGAATGAAACGGATGGGATTGAATCGCGGGTCCACCTGGGCTACCGGGCAGCTGGATGCGCACGTCAGGCAGGTGAAGCAGGCCTTGAGCTTTTCCGATTCGTGCCGGCGTGCGAGCTCCTGCTTGAACTCCGAGTCCACGTGATCGAGCTGGATGGTTTCCATAGATCCTGTTCCTTCTGAAAACGCGCTGTGGTCAACCCTTCATACCGAGGACTTCGGTGTCACGATCCCATGGCCTCCTCCAGGAGGCCCTCCAGCATGCCGAAGGTCTGGCGGTCCGTGGCAAGGGGCAGCCGGGCCGCCCCGTTCGGGCAGGCCGCCACGCAGATGCCGCAGCCCTGGCAGGCCGCCTCGATGACGCGGATGCGGTCCTTTTCCCGGTACCGCGCCTGGAACGGGCAGACCGCGATGCAGGTTTCGCAGACCGAGCACAGGGTGTGCCTCACTTCGGACACGGTCCGGGACGTCTGAATCGCGGATCGGGCCAGGAGGTTCACGGCCCGCACGGCCGCAGCGCGCGCCTGGAGCAGGGTCTCGCTCATGTTGCGCGGCGCAAGCGCCAGCCCGCAAGCAAAGACGCCCGGGCGTTCCAGGTCCACGGGGCGCCATTTTGCATCCATCTCCTGGAAGAAGCCGTCCTCGTTGAGTTCCAGGCCGACAATGCGTGCCAGGTCCCCATGATCAGACGGGACCACGCCCGTGCTCAGGACCAGGAGGTCCGGGTGGATTTCCACGTTCATCCCCAGGACCGGCTCGGGGAAGCGCACGAGCACGCGATCATCCTCCACGGTGACCTCGGGCTTTTCTTCCCTGGTGTATCGGATGAACTGTACCCCCTTCTCGCGAAGCTCCCGGTATTTCGACTCGAGGAAACCGTAGCTCATGAGATCCCGGTAGAGCACGTAGATGTCCGCATCAGGGTGAATTTCCAGGATTCTGCCGGCATTCTTGAGCGCGGATGCGCAGCAGATACGGCTGCAGTACGCGCGTCCCTCGGGCTCCCTGGAGCCCACGCACTGGATCATCACGACGCGTCCCAGGTCGTCGGAGGAAAGCGCACCCTCGGCCAGCCGGGCCTCGAGGTCGCCCTGGCGGAGAATGCGGTCGTTGGCGCCGAAGGTGTACTCGGTGGTTTCGGCCTCTTTTCCGCCGGTGGCCAGGATCACGGCTCCGCACCCCACGGTCCGGGAGGCATCCCCTTCCTGAACGCGGGCGGCGAATCGGCCGATCTCACCGGTCAGGCCGGTCAGCTTGGCGCCGGTGGAGATTTGAATGCGCTCGTGATTGCGGACCCTGGATTCCAGGTCGTCCAGGAACGAAGCAGGGTCGATGGCCTCCAGGGTGGAGCGCCTGCGCCGCGTCTCCCCTCCCAGTTTTGCCGCCTTTTCCACAAGCAGGACGTCCACGCCGGAGTCGGCCACGGCCAGGGCGGCGGTCATGCCTGCCAGGCCTCCGCCCACGATCAGGACGTTTGGGATCACGGAGACCGTCCCTGCGCAGGGAAACTCGCGGTGCTTCTGCTTGAGCACGGAGGCTGCCAGAGCCGCCAGGGCCCTTTGGCGTTTGCTGTCCGGATCTCCCTGGCCCAGGCCGGCCCCTCGAAGGTCCACCACGTCTACCAGTTCCTCGCTCAGGCCGATCGCTGCGCCCAGCTTTCGAAGGCGGCGGTCGTAGACGTACGGGGAGCAGGCCCCGATCACGAGGCGGTTCACGGCGAGCCCTTGAAGGGCTTCCTGGGCCTCTTCAAACCCCTGGGTCTGGCAGAGGCGGTCGCCTTCCACCACGCCGGCCACGTCCGGGTTGTGAGCGAGCTCCTCCCGGAGCTCGTCCCAGGGCAGGTCCGAGCCCTGCCCCCCGAAGCAGCGGCAAAGGAGCAGCCCCACCTGGGGTTTCTCCCTGGACACGTCCCGGGCACGGACCCTGTCCTCTCCTTTCGGTTCCGCGACTGCCGGCTCGGTCAGGAGCGCGGCCTGGCAGGCAGCGGACTCGGCCTGAAGCACGGTCTCGGTGATGTCCTTGAGCCCGGTGGCCGAGCCGCACCAGAAGACCCCGGGCCGGTCTGTGGCCACCTGGTTGAATCCCTCTCCTCCGGCAAACCCGTGCGGGTTCAGGACGACCCCGGCGATCTCGGCGAGCCGCTTCATGGCAGAGGTGCTTGCCTGGCCCGTGGAGAGCACCACGAGGTCAAAGGGCCGCTCCTGAATGCGGCCGTCGCTCTCGGAGTAGTACTTGAGGAACAGGCCCCTTTCCGGGTCCGAGTCCACGGCGTGGACGCGGCAGGGGATCTTTTCCACGCCCTGATCTTCGGCCAGGCACTGGTAGCGGAAGCCCTCTTTCCCGAACGTGCGCATGTCCATGTAGAACACAGTGGTCTCGGTCTCCGGGGACCGCTCCTTCACGAGCAGGGCCTCCTTGAGGGAGAACATGCAGCACACCGAGGAGCAATAGTCCTGCCCGAGCTTCTTGTTTCGCGACCCCACGCACTGGAGCCAGGCGACGCGTTCGACCGGCTTTCCGTCCGAGGGCCGCAGGAGCTTTCCGCCCGTGGGCCCGGTGCCGCTGAGCAGCCGTTCCATCTCCAGGCTGGTCACCACGTCCGGAAGGGCGGTGTACTGGTAGGCTTCCAGGGGGGACGGGTCGTAGAGTCCGCAGCCCGGGGCCAGGATCAAGGCGCCCACCTCGAACGTCTCGTCCCGGGGCTCGCCGTCCAGGCTCACGGCCTCGGTGGGGCAGGCCGTGACACACTCCCCGCAGCGCGTGCAGTGCTCAAAGTCAATGGCGTAAGAAAAAGGGAGGTTGTGGGGAACCTCGCGACGGATGGCCTTGCGGGAGTCGAGCCCTTCGTTGAATCCGTATGGGACCTCCACGGGGCAGGCCTCCTCGCACCGACCGCACCCGATGCAACGGGCAGGGTCCACGCCGCGGGGCTGGGTCCGGAGGGTGGCCTCGAAGCGCCCTGCCTCGCCCTCGAGCGCGATCAGCTCGGTCAGGGGAAGGAGGCGGATGTTCTCGTGGAACAAGCCTTTTCGCATGCAGTACTCGGACGCGGCATCCCGCTCCCAGGCGGGGAGCATGCGGCACAGCCCGCAGTGGTTGTTGGGGAACTGGTAGTCGAGCTGGGAGAGAATGCCCCCCAGGGCCGGAGAGGACTCCGCAAGGAGCACCCGGCGCCCCTGTTCGGCCAGGTCGATCGCCGCCTTGATGCCCCCCACGCCGGCGCCGATCACCAACACCGCACTCGCATTGCTCTCTGCCATGTTCCTCTCCTGTCCCGATGAGGAGCCTTTTTCATGGCCCCTCGCTTCGCGTGGCCTCCGGCTTCAGGGTCTGGCGGCCTTAGTCCGCCCCCAGCTCCAGGAACTCCTGGTCCTCGAACACGGAGAGCGGCAGGGGCTCGTCCGGGCTGCGTCCCGGCTCGTACCCGAAGCGTGTCTGCGCCCGGTGCGCGGCCGTGCGAAAGAGCTCCATGACCGGGAGGTCCATGGGGCATGCCGTGGAGCACTGGCCGCAGCCCACGCAGAGCGTGCCGATGTGGATCATCCGCGTGATGTGGAAGAACGCCGTGTCCGTGGGAAGCTTGACCTGCCCTCTCTTTCCGGCCCAGCGGAAGTACTGCTCGGGATCGTGGCGAAAGGTGTCCGTGAGAAAGACGCACTCCCTGCAGTAGCAGACCGGGCAGGCCGCACGGCAGTTGTAGCAGTTGATGCAGGTCTTGAGAAGGTTTCGGAGCCCGGCGAACGAGGAGGCCTTTTCTTCGTACTCCTGAAAAAGGGCGTCCCGCTCTGAGGTGCGCGTCTTGATCAGCGCGTCGACCTGCCCGGCCCGGTCCCCGGGCTCTTCCGAAGACTGCGCCTCTTCCAGGTCGAGGCGGTCCAGGGCGGCACGGCCGGGATCGGTCTGAGCGCAGATCACGAGCTCCTGGTTCAGGTCCGTTCCCAGGAGCCGGAATGCCAGATCCGCGGAATCGTGCACCGGATGCTCGCACACCCGGCACGCGGGCAGCCGGGCAAGGGTGTCGTCGTTGGAAACGGCGCGCTCGTGAAAGGCCAGGGCCGCTCGGTCGCCCTCCTCCGCGACCAGGGCCAGGAAGTCCCTGGGCTCCATGCGTCCGCTGCAGTCCGTGGTGATCACCAGGACCTGGTCCAGGTCCGCCTGCTTGAGCTTGGCCAGCTCCAGGTACGCCCGAAAGTCGCAGGGCCTTAGAAACGCGGCGATGCGGTACCCGGGCTTCTTGAAGGTGAGGGCGGAAAGGAGCCGCGCAGCGCTCGTGGGCGTGACAGGGGCCAGAGGATCCAGGCCGTCCAGGTGCGCCGGGTCCCTCACCAGGGTGTGCATGACCATGACGCCGTCGGGCTGACGCATGGGCAGAAACACGGCCTGCACCTCGTCCTGTTCCAGGAGGTTCGAGAAGAATCCCTTGAACGCCTCGTTGATGTTCCCCGAATCCACGGGGAGGCTCACGCAATCCGTCATGTTTCCTCCACCCTTCCTGAAGATGCTTCGCTCGCGCCGATCCCGGCCTGCATCTCGAACCTGCGGTTCGACGGGTTTTCACACCGGGGTGAGTCTCAGGCCACCAGCTCCTTCTTGAGCTCCGTGGGCCCCAGGGCCTTGACCTTTTCCGTCATCTCCCGGATGGTCTCTGCGAAGATGTTGCCCTCGCTCGCACCGATCCACCTCAGCCAGATGCGGTCGTCCTCCACGCCGTACTGGGCCAGGATTTCCTTGATCAGGGCGACCCTGCGGCGGGCCTTGTAATTGCCGTTGATGTAGTGGCAGTCTCCGGGATGGCACCCGCCGATGAGCACGGCGTCCGCGCCCTCGAAAAAGGCCTTGAGCACGAACTGGGGGTCCACCATACCGCTGCACATCATGCGGATGAGGCGGACGTTCGGCGGGTACTTCTGCCGGGAGGTGCCTGCCAGATCCGCGGCCGTGAAGGTGCACCAGTTGCAGACAAAGGCCACAATAATGGGATCTTGATCGCTCATGCCCTGCTCCGTTTTTGCTTTTCGATCTGGATGCTCTTTACAATTCCCCTGAATATCGATGGATTCCCTACGCGAATCTCCTGTTCTCTACCCCTTACCCCTTTAATCCTTCAATCCTTTCCCTTCCCCTCTCACGCCATCAGCCCCTCGATCTCGGCAAACACCTGGCGGTCCGTGAAGTGGCTGACCTTGGCCGCGCCGCTCGGGCAGTAGGCCGCGCAGCTCCCGCACCCCTTGCACTTGGCCTCGTTCACCACGCTCACGCCCCGGCGCTCGTCAAAGTCGATGGCCGAGTAGGCGCAGAGCTCCCGGCAGACCTGGCACCCCACGCAGAGGTCCGGGTCGATGAAGGAGGTCATGGGGCTGACCTCCACCTTGCCGAAGGCGGACAGGCTGATCGCCTCGCTGGCCGCTCCCTTGGCCTGGGCTACGGTGTCCGGGATGTCCTTGGGGCCCTGGCAGGCCCCGGCCACGAATACGCCGGCGCTGGCCGTGGAGACCGGCTCCAGCTTGGGGTGCTCCTCGAGGAAGAACCCGTCCCGGCCTATGCTGAGGCCGAAGCACCGGGCCACGTCCAGGGCGTCGTCCCGGGCCTCCATGGCCACGCACAGGATGGCCATGTCCACGGGAATCCGCATCATTTTCCCCAGGATCGTGTCCTCGGCGATCACGATGAGCTTTCCTTCCTCCTCCGGGTCCTCGGCCTTGTCCGTGATCCGCGCGGCCTTTCCGCGCACCAGCTTGACGCCCTCGGACTGGACCCGGTTCATGAATTCCTCGTACCCTTTCCCGAAGCACCGCATGTCGATGTAGAAATTGTAGACCGCGGTCTCCTCGCCCACCCGGTCCTTGATGAGATGGGCGTACTTGAGCGCGTACATGCAGCACACCCGGCTGCAGTACTCGTGGTAGTTCACGTCCCGGCTTCCGATGCAGTGGAGGATGGCCACGCTCTCCGGGGGACGGTCGAAACTGCCCTCCTCGTTTCGAAGGAGGATCTCCCCTCCTGTGGGGCCCGTGGCATTGGTGAGCCGCTCGAACTCCAGGCTGGTGTACACATTCCGGTATTGGCCATACCCGAACTGGGCCATGGGGGTGGGGTCGAGCAGGTCGAACCCGGTGGCCAGGATGATGCTTCCCACGTCCAGCTCGACGATCTCGTCTTGCATGGTGTGGTCCACCGCGCCCACCTTGCAGGCCCGAACGCATTCCATGCACTCGGAGCAGACCCCGCAGTTGAGGCAGCGCCGGGCTTCCTGTTGGGCATGGTCCTCACTCAGCCCCTGGCTCACCTCGTCAAAGCAGCCCTTTCGAGCCTCGCTCTCTTGAAGCTCGGGCTCGGCCCGGGCCTCGGTGGGAAGGCCTTCCGGGATCTCGGCCCAGTCCGGCTCCGATGGGGCCCCGGCGACGGTTTCGGAATCGGATGCGGCCGGTTCCTCGCCCCGCAGAAAGGCGTCCATGGCATCGGCCGCCCTTCGGCCCGTGGCCACGGCCTCGATGACCGTGGCCGGCCCGCTCACGGCGTCCCCGGCCGCGAATACGCCGGGTGCTGCGGTCTGCATGGTCGCCGGGTCCACCTCGAGGGTGTTCCAGGGGGTCACGGACAGGCCGTCCTCCTGCTGAATCCAGGAGGCATCCGGCTGCTGCCCGATGGCCGGGATCACGGCGTCGCAGGCGATCGTGAACTCCGAGCCCGGCACGGGCTGGGGACGGCGTCGACCGCTTGCGTCGGGCTCGCCCAGCTCGGTCTCCATGCACTCGAACCCGGAGACCCGGCCGTTCTCACCCACAATGCGGACCGGCGCGGTCAGCGTTCGAATGGTAATGCCCTCCTCCAGGGCCTCCTCGATCTCCTCGGGGTAGGCGGGCATCTCGTCGCGGCTCCGGCGGTACACGATCTGGACGTCCTCGCATCCCATGCGAAGGGCGGTCCGGGCCGCGTCCAAGGCCACGTTTCCGCCCCCGATCACCACGACGCGTTTCCCCGGGGCCTGTCCCTGCCCCAGGTTGACCTCCCGGAGGAAGTCCACCGCATCCACGACGCCTTCAATCTCGCTTTCGCCGGGGATGCGCATCTTCAGGCTCCTGTGGGCGCCTATTCCGACAAAGATCGCATCGAACCCCTCGTCGCGAAGACCGGAGAGGGTGATGTCCTCGCCCAGGCGCACGCCGGTTCGGGTCTCCACGCCGAGCCCCAGGATGAAGTCGATCTCGCGGTCCAGGACCTCCGGGGGGAGCCGGTAGTCGGGAATGCCCACCCGGAGCATGCCTCCCAGCTTGGGAAGGGCCTCGAAGATCGTCACGGCATAGCCCTTGAGTCGCAGGTAGTGCGATGCGGTCAGACCGGCAGGGCCCGACCCGATCACCGCCACCCGCTCGGAGCGTTCCTCGATATCCGGCCGTGGGAGGGCGCTCAGGTCCACCCGGTCCGCGGCCGTTCGCTTGAGCTCGCGAATGGAGATCGCCTGGTCGACCCGGGCTCTCCTGCACTGGGTCTCACACGGGTGAGGGCAGACGCGGCCCAGCACACCCGGCAGGGGAAGGCGCTCCAGGATCAGGCGGATCGCCTCCTCGTACTTGCCCTGGCCCACGAGCTGGACATACCCCTGCACGTTGATTCCGGCCGGGCACGCCAGGACGCAGGGTGCGCGGTCCTTTTTCTCGATGGCAAAGGTGATGGGGACGGCCTGGGGAAAGGATCGGTAGATGGCCTTGCGGTCCTTCAGCCCCTGGTCCCACTCGTTGGGGCGGATCACGGGGCAGGCCTCGGCGCACTCTCCGCACCCGGTGCAGGTGGCTTCGTTCACGTAGCGCGCCTTTTTCCGGACCTGGACGCGGAAGCTTCCCACGAACCCGTCTACATGCTCCACCTCGCTGTACGTGAGAAGCTCGATGTTGGGGTTCTGGCCCACGGAGACCATCTTGGGCGTGCCGATGCAGGAGGCGCAGTCCAGGGTGGGAAAGGTCTTGTCGTACTGGAGCATGTGGCCGCCCACCGTGGGCTCCTTCTCCACCAGGAAGGCCTTGAACCCGGCGCTCGCCACGTCCAGGGCGGCCTGCATCCCGGCGATGCCGCCGCCCACGATCAGGACGTTGGGGTTGACAGGTACGACCTTGGCATCCAGGGGCTGCTGGAGCGGGACCCGGTGGACGCCCGCCCGGGAGAGGTCAATGGCCTTTTTGGTGGCCTCGTCCTCGTCCTCCGTGACCCACGAGCAGTGCTCGCGAATGCAGACCATGTGAAAGGCGTCGTACGGGTTGAGCCCGGCCCGCTGGCAGGCCCCGCGGAAGGTCCGCTCGTGCATGCGCGGGGAGCAGGAGGCCACGACCACGCGGGTGAGGTCGTGCTCTTGAATGTCATGCTCGATCATCTCCTGGCCCGGGTCCGAGCACATGAACATGTAGTCCTTGGAAACCACCACGCCGGGTTCCCCCGCGATGTAGTCCCGCACCTCGTCCACCCTGACTTTGGAGGCGATGTTGGATCCGCAGTGACATACGTAGAACCCGATGCGTTCTTCCATTCCTTAACCCCGTTGTTTCCATGGCCCCATGGGGCCTCGCGGTCTCAAAACCCTGATCTTCTCGCCAAGACGCCAAGGCGCAAAGAAAAAGACAAAATGTTCCTGTCGCTCATCCCGCTATGGCGCGGAGAGAAAATAATCACTCCAGATAATTTCCTTGGCATCTTTGCGGCTTGGCGAGAAAAAGCATTCCGTTTTTTCCATGAAACCGTCAATCCTCTTCCAGGGACTCCAGGACCAGCTCCGCGATGTCCGCCACGCGGACCTCCTCTTCCTTGCCCAGGGTCTTGAGGGCGTCCTCGAACATGATGATGCAGTAGGGGCAGGCCGCCGCAAGGATCTCGGCGCCGCTGTCCACGGCCTCCTGGACCCGCAGGATGGCGAAGCGTTCGTCGGTGGGCACCTCGTTCCAGAGGCCTCCTCCGCCCCCGCCGCAGCACAGGCTGTTCTCCCGGTTCCGCTCCATCTCCACGAGCTCAAGCCCGGGAATGGCGGAGAGGACCCGGCGGGGCGGGTCGTAGATGCCGTTGTGCCGGCCCAGGTAGCACGGGTCGTGGTACGTGACCCGCTTTCCCAGGTCCCGGGACGGCCGAATCCGGCCTTCGCGAATCGCCTCGTCCAGGATCTGCGTGTAGTGGCGCACCTGGTAATCGGCCCCGAACTCCGCGTAGTCCTTGACAAAGGCATTGTAGCAGTGCGGGGAGCCCACGATGATCCGGCGCACGCCTTTTTCCTCGAACACGCCCATGTTGTTCTCCATGAGCTTGCCGAAGAGCTCCTCCCCGCCCATCTTTCGAATGGCGTCCCCGCAGCAGTGCTCGCGTTCCGTGAGCAGGCCGAAGTCCACGCCTCCCTTCTGGAGGAGGCGAATCAGCGCGCGCGCGGCCTTCTGATTCCGTGCATCATAGGCCTGGGTGCAGCAGGTGAAATAGAGGTACTCCATGCCCTCGGCAAAGGGCTCCACGCCCAGCCCTTCCGACCACTTGGTCCGGTCCTCGGGCTCTCCGGACCAGGGGTTGCCGCGGTTGGATGCGCTTCCCAGGGGGCTTTTCAGGGAGGGAGGGACCGATCCGGTCTCGTTCATCATTATGCGCATGGACCGGAGGATGTCGATGATATGAAGGCCGCGGGGGCAGTGGATCACACACATGTTGCAGGTGACGCAGCGCCAGAGGTCCTCGCTTTCGAACCCCTCGAGGCCGAATTGGGCCAGCCGAATGATGCCCCGGGGGGAGAAGTAGCGCACCTGGTTCCAGGGGCACACTCCGGTGCAGGTTCCGCACTGCATGCAGCGCTCGAGGTCCTCCCCGCCGAGCTCCTTGATCGCTTCCGTGACCTCCAGAAAAGGAGTTGAGGCTTCCATTTGGGGTTTCTCCTGGTGTCGGTTTGAAGAGCTCTGGAGTTCTGCACGGGGTCATCGTGACGCCCTGCAGCCCTGCCTGTATTCGATCATTCCCGGCGTGTTTTCCAACGAACGGAAACCCTAATTTCCCATTCCACCCTGAGTGGTGCGGAAAATCAAGGAAAAGGCGCTTTTCATATGTTGTGTTGAGCCCGGATCGGCACGACGGCCCGGTTCGAGAAGGGGCGGACGACGGGGGTGCGCGTGCACCCCCGTCGGCATTCATAGATTGCTACAGGGTCGTGTACTTCGGCCCGCCGCCGCCTTCGGGCGGGACCCAGGTAATGTTCTCGTAAGGATCCTTGACATCGCAGGTCTTGCAGTGCAGGCAGTTGGAGAAGTTCAGCTTGAGATTCGGCTTCCCTGTCTCTTCGTCGATTTCCATCTCGTAGACGTTCGCAGGGCAGAAGTGCTGGCAAGGGGCCTGGTACTCCTTGAGGCAGCGGTTGTAGCAGATGTCGAGGTCCAGGACCTTCAGGTGCGGCGGCTGCTGCTCCTCGTGGGTCGCGCCGGAGTAGTAGACGTCCGTTTCCTTGTCAAAGGTCATCTTCCCATCGAACTTGATGACGCCCTTTTGCTCGTCCGAGGGGCTTTCCGTGCCGTAGCGATCCTTCACGGAGGCCATGTGACCGAAGTCCGGCTCCGTGGTCAGACGGTCCTTGAGAATGCGGCCGCCGAGCAGGTACTGGAAGCCGCCCTTGACGATGCCGCTCCAGAGGCCCCCCTGAAACCCCTGGTGGAAGTTTCGGACCTTGTGGAGCTCCTTCCCGATCTCGCCGGCGTACAGGGCCTTTTCGTAAGCACTGAGCTGCGCGTCGGAGAAGTCCTGCTTGAGCAGGGATTGAAAGATGGTCTCCGCAGCCATCATTCCGGACTTCATGGCCACGTGGATGCCCTTGATCTTCTGGCTGATGAAGAGGTTGGCCGAGTCCCCGACGATCACGGCGCCGTCAACGGTCAGCTTGGGAATGGAGAAGTATCCGCCCACCGGGGCCGTCTTGGCTCCGTACTGCGAGAGCTTGCCGTCCTTGATGATCTCCGCCGCCACCGGATGTTCCTTGAACTTCTGGAAGGCGCGATGCGGGTCCAGGGCGGGGTCCTCGTAGTCCAGTCCCACCAGGAGGCCCAGGCTGACCATGTTGTTCGTCATTCCGTAGATGAACCCTCCCCCGTACGTGTCGTTCTTGAGGGGATAGCCCATGGTGTGGAACACCTTTCCCGCGGCGATCCGGCCTTCGGGCACCTCCCAGAGCTCCTTGACGCCCACCACGTAGCTGGGCGGGTTTTTCCCCTGATCCAGGTTGAAGCGACGAATCAGACCCTTGGTCAGGCTGCCTCGCGGGCCCTCTCCGAAGACGGTCACCTTGGCCTGGAGGTCGATCCCGGGCTCGAAGTTGCTCTTCTTCTCCCCATCCGGGCCGATTCCCTTGTCCCCGGTGCGGACCCCGATCACGCGGTCCCCGTCGTACAGGATCTCGGTCCCGGCGAATCCGGCAAAGACATAGCTTCCCTGCTCCTCCACCAGACCGCCCATCCACTCGGTCAGGCGGGAGAGCGAGACGATGTAGTTCCCATGGTTGTTCAAGGGGGGCGGGGTAATCGGGGCCTTGATCTTGCCGTTTTGCGTCAGAAGGCACACGTCTTCGGCGGTGACCTCGGCATCCAGGGGCGCACCGCGGTCTTTGAAATCCGGGATGAGCTCCTTGAGGGACGAAGGGTCCATCACGGCCCCGGAAAGGCTGTGGGCACCGATGTAAGGGCCTTTTTCGAGCACGGCGATCATGAGCTCTTCCATCTTTTCGCCCTCGCCGGTCTGCTCCACCTTCTCGTTGTGTGCATTCACCAGGTTTACGAGGTGAAAAGCCCCGCTCAGAGAGGCCACTCCCCCTCCGACAAAGAGCACATCGACTTCCATGACTTCACGTTCTTCTTCCATGTATGTAGACCTCCTCTGTGCGAAAATGTAGAGCTCCTCCACCGCTCGAGCCGTTTCATGGCAACCACAAGGGACCCGCTTCGGCAGTGTACGGAATCGGCGGACGATGGAGACTCGTTTGCGCCTCGTTCTTTGGCCGGTCCACCCGGGTGAATCAGGGGGGTTCCTTTGTTCCCAGCCCGCGATGCGGGAAGAGAAACCGGCGCAAATTTGGGACTATAGCACCGATACTGAACAGGGTTCAACGGTTTTTTGTGAAAACACGCACAAATGAGAGGGGCGCTCCCGGAGGGGGGAGAGGCGCTTGTGAGGAGTCCTATGGGGTGGTAGGATGCGGCCGGAAAAGGGACGGGGTGGAAGCCTGGCGGAAAGGGGCCGTACCCGCTCATGCACGAGGAAAGGAGGAAAGGATGGCGAATTTTCTGTTCGTGCTCAGCAGGGATGACAACGAAGCAGCTACACGATGCTTCCAGTTTGCAAAGATTGCCCACTCAAAAGGGCATAAAGTGAACCTTTTTCTTATTGATGATGGCGTCTTTTGGGCGGATAAAAATCGCGTAACCTCCAACAAGGCATATACAGGGGACTGCCCGGAGGATTACCTTCCCTACCTTGTGGAGAACGAGGTGCCGGTGGGGGTCTGAATTCCATGCGCCAAAGCCCGTCAGGTAGACGAGGCACGTTTTTACGCCAACATGGTGCTGGACGGCGGCCCGAGTCTCATCGATCTCGCCGCAGAGGCCAAGGTGTTCAACTTCTAACCGCCAGGGCGTGTACGGCTCCCCCTCCGGCAGGCGCCCCCCCGAAAGGGTTTTTCACGCCCCGGTCCCTACTCCCAGAACGGCTCACGGATATCCGGGTGCTGGCGGAGGGTCTTCAGGAACTGATTGGTTCGTCTTTCTAGACGTCTCTTGAGGATGCGCACCACCCCTTCCATGAGCAGGTACCCCAGATCGTGGTCCTCGTCCATCAGGGCAAGGAGCTTGTCCCCCCGGATCATAAGGACGTCCGACGGCTCCGTACAGATGGCGTACGCGGTGTAGGCGGCCTCCGACAGCAGGGCGGACCAGCCGAAGGAGAACCCCGGCTTGACGGATCCCAGAGAGATCATGATGGACTCCGAGGCCTGCACCTCCAGCAGGATTTTGCCCTGGCAGAGCATGTAGAAGAAGATGGCCTTCTCTCCCTCTCGAAAGATGACCTCCCGAGTCTGGTAGTCACGCTCCTCGACCAGGGGTTGGATTTTTTCGAGCATTTCATCCGCGAGGTCCTGGAGCAGGTAGATGGTCCTGAGACAGTCCAAGGAAACCATAGCCATCGTTGTCCTCCCATGAAGATCGTTCGGGGTGTTCCGGGCCGGGTGCCCTGAAGGACCCCGGAAGATGCCTCGCTCGCGCATTCGTCATCCCGCAGGAGCGGGCATGCGGGCTCAGGCGAAAATGAAGGCCAGCACCAGCACGAGCCCTCCGAGGATCGCGCCGACGCCAACGGGCAGCCGGCCGGCCTGGACGTCCTCGAGCAGCCGGGCCTTTCGTTTCAACCGTTCCTCCACGGGGATCCCCCTAAGGACCCAGGAGACCCGAAGGGGAATCAGAACGAGCCGTGCCGGGGCGCTCCTGGTCCAGCGCGCCAGCCCGGCCGCGGCCCCGCCTACAACGAGCTTCTCCGCGGCGGCGTTGACGGTGTTGAGAAGCCCGTCCGCCCCCCGGTAGAACAGGTTCGCACCCACCCGGTAGAACCAGTCCGTGTCCAGGTTGACGGCCCGCATTTCTGCGGGATAAATGCCCGACATCATCAGCAGGGTGAACGCCAGGGCCCCGAACATGAGGAGCTGAAGCTGGCCCACCACGTGCGCACCGGTGTACGGGACGTAGTCCACCGCATATGGGAGAATCCCGTAGAGAGGCTGGGGGTGCACGCCGAGAAACACGCACAGGAAGGCGGCCAGCCCCATGGCAAGGAGCATGTGAAGAGGCGGTTCCTTGGCGCGAATGCCCGCGTCGTGTCCGAAGAACATGAAGAACGGCACCTTGATGCCTGCGTGGTGAAACACGCCGGCCGAGGCGAACTGGAGCATCAGCCAGATGACGATCATGTGATGATGCCCGGCCGCGCTGACGATCATGGACTTACTCACGAACCCCGAGAACAGGGGAAACGCAGAGATCGAGGCCGCTCCCACAATGCAGAAGATACACGTCAGGGGCATGGTCTTGTAGAGCCCCCCCAGGTCGGTGCAGCGAATGCGCCCGGTCACGTGAAGCACGCTCCCCGCGGCCATGAAGAGGAGGGCCTTGTAGAGGATGTGGCAGAACGCATGGGAAACCGTGCCGTTGATGGAGAGCGCGGTGCCGATACCGATCCCGCACATCATGAAGCCCACCTGGTTGATCAGGCTGTAGGACAGCACGCCCCGGATGTCGTTTTCCAGGACGGCGTAGAAAATGGGGAAGAACGTCATGACCGCGCCGAGCCAGATCAGGATCTCCGCTCCGGGGTAGGTCCGGGCCATGAGGTAGACCGCGCTCTTGGTGGTGAAGGCCGAGAGGAAGACCGAGCCCGTGGGCGTGCCCTCGGGGTAGGCATCCTTGAGCCACGGGTGAAGCGGGGGAATGGCCGCATTCACGGCAATGCCCAGGAAGATGAGCCAGGACCCCGGTCCGCCCAGGCCGATGAAGGCCACATCCAGGTGGCTCGTCTCGAACAGCCGGATCAGGATGCCGGCCAGGAGCACCAGGCCGCCGGCCAGGTGGACCAGGATGTACCGCAGGGCGGCCGCGCGGGCCGCAGGCGTTCGCCGGGCCAGGATCAGGAAGGTGGACGCCACGGCCATGAACTCCCAGTACACGTACAGGCTGAAGAAGTCGCCCGCAAACGTGACGCCGAGAGCGCTCCCGGCATATACCAGGGCCGACATGTGCTGGAGGTCGTCTTCCACGTGGAGGGAGAACAGGAAACCGATGAACCCGATCAGGCTGAAGATGTACCCGAAGACCCTTGCCAGGCGGTCCACCTGGCCCAGGACGAGGTCGTAGCCCAGGAAGGAGAGCGTCCAGTGCGTTCCCTCGGGCACGGTGTGCACGATCCCCAAGGCCACCAGGGGAAGGAGCAGGAGCCAGGCCTGCTTCAGCCGCCCCCGGAGAAAGGGGACCAGGGCCGCCCCGCAGATGAGCATCAGGCCTGGAGGGAAATCAACGATCATAGTAGTCCTCGTCCCGCTTGATGAAGAGCCTCAGGACCCTGGCCACCAGGACCAGGAGCACGCAGGAGATGTACCCGTACGCGGCAAAGAAGCACGGGGTCTCTTCCCAGGGAAACACGGCGTGCTTGGGAATAAAGAAGTCCACGATCAGGAGCAGGGCCAGGCTGAGGAAGAACAGGCGCAGGAAGAGCTTGAAGTTCCCCGGTTTGTCAAACCATCCTGTTTTTCTTTCCATGACTACACCACCCCCGCGAAGCTCAGCACCAGGTACGCCACCCCCGCGGCCACGGTGAGGTGAAACGCCGTCCGATACCCGGGGATGGGCTCATGGCTGAGGATGCGTTTCTCTCCGATGGGGACCTCACGGTCTTCGTCCATGGCTTTACCCCCCGGTGATTTGGATCATAGCCAGTTGTGCCAGGTCCATAAAGGGCCAGGGATGAAAGAACAGGATCACTGAGCAGACAGATGTGACCAGGATGGCCGCCAGGCACCAGGCCGGCGCTTCCTGCATTCCGCTCGAGGCCCCCGGGTCCGAGGGCTTTGCGAAATAGGCGTTGTACACGATGGGCAGAAAGTACGCGGCGTTCAGGAGCGAGCTCACGAGCAGCACCACCAGGAACCCGATCTGATGCGCCTGAAGGGTCCCCAGGAGCAGGGTCCACTTGCTCAGGAATCCGCCGGCCGGGGGCAGGCCGATCACCCCGAGGCTTCCCACCAGGAAGGCCCCCATGGTCACGGGCATGCGGCGGCCGAGGCCTTTCATGTCGCTGATGTTCTTGAGGCCGGTGGCCACGAAGATGGCCCCGGCGCAGAAGAACAGGGTGATTTTTCCGAAGGCGTGCATGGCGATGTGGAGCAGGCCCCCGGTCAGACCCTTGGGATGCAGCAGGGCCGCGCCGAGCACGATGTAGGAGAGCTGGCTGATGGTGGAAAACGCAAGCCTCCGTTTCAACCCATCCTGGGAAAGGGCTACGAGCGAAGCCGTGACGATCGTGATGGACGCCAGGACGCCCACGAGGATGTCCAGGCCGCATTGGGCCATGAAGTCCACGCCGAAGACCCCGGTCAGGACGCGGAAAACGGAAAAGGCGCCCACCTTGACCACGGCCACCGCGTGGAGCAGGGCCGAGACGGGCGTAGGCGCCACCATGGCCGCGGGGAGCCAAGCGTGCAGGGGCATCACCGCGGCCTTGGCCAGGCCGAACACGAAGAGGAGGGCGAGGACCCACGCGGTTTCCCTGCCGACATGCCCCGCCAGAAAGCCCTGGGTCGTGAAATCCAGGGTGCCGGTCTGGACGTAGCAGACGATCATGGCCGGCAGGACCAGACCCACGGAGCCGCCCACGATGTAGATGAGGTACTTGCGGCCCGATCGGCGGGCCTCGTCGTCCTGGTGATGGGTCACCAGGGGGTAGGTGGCGAAGGAGAGCATCTCGTAGAAGAGGTACAGGGTGAAAAGGTTGGCGGAAAAGGCCACGCCCACGGTGGCGGAGAGGGCCAGGGCGAAGAAGCAGAAGTAGCGGGTCTGGGAGTGCTCGTCCAGGCCGCGCATGTACCCGATGGAGTAGGCCGAGGTGACGATCCAGAGGCTGGAGGAGACCAGGGCGAAGAGCAGGCCCATGGCATCCACCCGAAAGGCCAGGGGAACGCCGGGCAGCACGTGGAACAGCGTGAGGGTCAGCTTCTGGCCGGCCGAGACCACCGGGAGCATGGAGGCCACGATCCCGAACTTGACGGCGGCCGCGGCAAATGTCCAGAACTCCCGCACGTTGGGTCTCCCGGCGCACACGATGAGGGGCACGGCCAGGATCGACACCAGGACGGCCAGCAGGGGCTTTATGGAGGTCACCGGCTCCATCAGGTCACCCCCATGGGAATCACGCGTTCAATGAAAAGGGCCACGATGTCCCCGGTGTAAAGACCGATGAACACCGTTCCGAGGGCCACCACGAGGAGCGGGACGAGCATCTCCAGGGGCGCTTCCTGAATGCTCGCGCCATGCCCGTGCCCTTCTTCCCCGTCGGCCGAATCATAATACATGATTTCGATGATGCGGAAGAACAGGATGGCATTGACCAGGCTGCTCAAGAGGAGGGCCACGACGAACTCGAAGCGGCCGGCCTGGACGGCCCCGGAGAGGAGGTACCACTTGCTGAAGAACCCGCAGGTGGGGGGCACGCCGATGAAGCTCAAGGCGCCTGTGACCATGGCGGCCGTGGTCCAGGGCATGGTGCGGGAAAGCCCGCGGAAATGCGCCAGGCTCAGCCCCTGGACCTTGTAAAAGACGTTGTTGACCACGAGGAAGAGGCAAAGCGTCATGGCCGCGTCGTTCACGATGTGGAGAATCGCGCCGGTCATGGCGGCCCGATTGCCGAGCCATGCCCCGCCCACCATGTAACCGATCTCGGAGATCAGGATGTAGCAGAGCATGCGCTTGACATTGCGCTGGGCCAGGGCCAGGAGGGCACCCGCGAGAATGGCGAGGGTGGCCAGCCACACCAGGGGGAAGCCGAGGTCGAGCACGTGAAATGCATAGCGCGGCGTGAACACGGAGAGCATGAGACGGATCATGACGTAGACCATGGCCTTGGTCATGAGCGGGGCCAGGAGGCTGCTCGAGGCGCCCGGGGCGTGGGTGTACGCGTTGGGAAGCCAGAGGTGAAGGGGAAAGAACGCCATCTTGATCCAAACGCCCGTCATGCAGAGGACAAAGGCGGCCAGCACCGCGGGAGAAGACGTCATGCCGGCGAGGAGGTTGGAGATGTCCGCCATGTTCAGGGACCCGGTCATGATGTACAGGTACCCGATCCCCAGGAGGTAGAAGCTGGCGCCGATGGTGCCCATGAGCAGGTAGTGAAGGCTGGAGAGCGGGGCCGGGTCCCGGCCCAGGGCGATGAGGGCGTAACCGGTGAGGGAGGTGATCTCGAGAAGAACGTAGAGGTTGAAGAGGTCCCCGGTCACCACGATGCCCATGAGACCGGCGACAAAGAGGATGTACAGGGTGAAGAAGGCCCCTTCTTTCTGGGGGAACTCCGACTCGATGCTTTTCCGGCTTGCGATCAGGTTGATGAAGGCCGCTGCGGAGATTACGGATAGGACCAGCCCGTTCAGGCCGTCCACCGTATAGAGGATCCCCCAGGGAGGCGGCCACCCACCCAGCCGATAATGGATCGGGCCGTGCTCCAGGATGCGCACCAGAATGCCCACGGCGCTGATCAGGGTGATCCCCAGGCCCAGCACCGCCAGTGGAAAGCAGAGCCTTTTTCGAACCCAACCCGCCCCGCTGACAAACATGGCGGTGAGCAAGGGAACGATCACAATGAGTGCGGGCAGATGGTGGCTCATGAAGTCCGGTTCCGAATCTCAGTTCATATGCGGGGATTCATGGATCCTACCGTTTCTCGCCGGGACGCCAGGGCTCGAAGTGCACAAAAAGTCATCCTTGGCGACTTTGCGCCTTTACGAGAACCTTGATTTTGTTTTATTCCTCCGCCGTTTTCGCCTCCCGCATGGCCTCCCGAATCTCGCTCTCCTCCAGGGTGCCGTAGCTCTGGTACACCTTGATGACCAGCGCCAGGGCTACGCCGAGCGTGGACACGGACACCACGATGGCGGTGAGCATCAGGACGTGCGGGAGGGGGTTGATGTAGTCCGCCGCCCGGACGGCGTGGTGTGCGCCGTGCGGGGCGTGCTCCAGAATGGGAATGGTCGCCCCCTTCTTGCAACCGATGGAGACGTAGAAAAGGATGATGGCCGTCTGAAAGATGTTCATGCCCGCGATCTTCTTGACCAGGTTCCCCTTGGCGATCATGGCGTAGAGGCCGATCATCATGAGGACGATGTACAGCCAGTAGTTGTATCCCGCGACGATTTCTCGAATCAGGTCCTGCATGCCTAGAGTCCCTCGTCCAGGCGTCCCGAAGAGGCGAGGTTTTGATAGATGGCGATCATGGTGGCCATGACCGCAACGCCGACCCCGATTTCTACGGCCAGGATGCCCAGGGATCGTGCTTCGACCGGGCTCACGAGAAGAATCCGCGCCAGGGCGCTGTAATCCAGGTAGTTGCCCCCCAGGAGGATGCAAAGGGCCCCGGTGCCGGAGTAGATCAGGATCCCCAGGGCCGCCAGCAGGGCGACCGTTTTCTCGCGGATCCGTTCGAGGGAGGTCCTCAGATTCATGCTGATGGCCATCAGGATCACGCTGGCACCCAGGATGACGCCTCCCTGGAACCCCCCGCCCGGGCTGTGATGCCCGTGGGCGATGACGTAGAGGGCGAATAGCTGGAGGAACGGGATGAGGAAGCGGCAGATGCTGCGGATGATCATGTCGTGGGGCACCCAGAGGTTGTCGATGCGTTCGAACGTCCCGGAGTCCTCCGGGATCTTCCGATCGCCGATCACGTGAATGGTGACGCCGGTCAGGAGGTGGCGGTAGTACCGCTCCTTGGGCCGAATGCCGAAGAGGCGCAGAAGGATGACGCAGGCGGCCCCTGCCGCGAAGATCACGGTGGTCTCGAACATGGTGTCGTATCCACGGTAGTCGGCGAGCACTGCCGTGACGATGTTGGGAACGGAGGTTTCTTCCAGGGCCTTTTCCAGGTAGTGGGGGGAGACGTGCGTGCTGGCCGGGGAGGCGGGGTCGCCCCAGGAGGGAAAATCGCCTGTCGCATACAGGAGGACACAGCCCACGGCTACTGCGATGATCAGGCTGAAGATCTTCAATCCTTGGTCCTCCGCGTGGTTCGGAATACGGCTGCGACAAAGAAAACCGCGCTCACCCCCGCCCCCACGGAGGCCTCGGTGAAGGCGACGTCCACGGCCCCCATGACCGCCCAGAGAAGGCACAGGAGAAAGCTGTACGCCCCGAAGAGAATGGCGCAGCCCAGGAGGTCCCGCACGGAAATTACGGCGATCGCGCACAGGATCACGAGGGTCAGGATGATGAGGTCGAGTTGCCAGATCATGGGGTCTCTCCGCTCGAGTCCCGGGTCCAGGGCTCCAGACCCGCACGAAGCCCTGCATCCACGATGGAGTGGGTGGCCGTGGGGCTGGAGAGGAAGACGAACACGACGATCAGCATGATCTTCAGGGCGGTGAGGAGTGCGCCCAGGGTCAACGGAAGGGTGCTGTAGAGTGCAAGTCCGAACATCATCAGCAGGCTTCCCAGCGTGTCCAACTTGCCTGCGGCGTGAAGCCTGGTGTAGAAGTCCGGCAGCCGGAGAATTCCCACGCATCCGCCGGTGAAGAAGACCAATCCGAAGAGCAGAAAAGCGGTCACAATCCAGGTCATTCCAGGGACTCTCCTTTGGGGGCCGGGCCTCGAGCGAAACGCTACCTACGGCTGCTCCGGGAACCGGTCACCGGAAGCGGGGCTCCTGGTAGAGGCCTTTTCTCTTCTGGAAGTATCGCGAAGCCGCCAGCACGGCGAGAAAGTTCAGTAGTGCATAGGCCAACGCAATGTCCACGAACATGTCCACCCGCTCGTAGAGCAGACCGATGAGCACCAGCAGGACCACCGTCTTGCTACCCACCGCGTTCGCCCCCATGAGACGGTCCAGTACGGTGGGGCCGAACACGGCCCGGTAGAGCGACAGGAGCATGAGCAGGCAGAGAAACACACCGGAATAAAGAAACACAGAGCTCATGGTCAGGACTCCCCAAACGCTTCCTTGATGCGCGTCTCCATGGCGCCGGGAAGCGCGGACCCGGAAAATTCGTCAATGGCGTGCACCTTGAATTCTCCGCGCGTGGACACGGACACCGTGATCGTTCCCGGGGTCAGGGTGATGGAGTTTGCAAAGGTTACAATGGAGAGCTCCGAAGAGAGGGAGCTCGTGAATCGATGGATGCGGGGGTCGATCTGCTCCATCATGCGGGGATGGAAGACCAGGCGGAGGATGTGGAGGTTGGCCAGCAGGATTTGCCCGAGAAGCCAGGGCACGTATCGGCCGAATCGAACCCAGGAGGCAAGGAGCCCTCGACCTCCCAGCTCGGGGATCAAGTCGCCGGTGAAAAGAGCGACGATGACGCAGGAGATCACGCCGAGGGTCAGGTGAAAGAGGTCGAAGCGGCCGGAGAAAACGATCCAGAAAAAGAAAAGGATCACAAAGAGCACGGCCCGGCTTCTGCGGGCCGGTGTTTCTTCCTCAGGAAGGCGGGGTTTCACATCCCGGGTTTCAGGGGTTTCATGCCTGTGGGTTCGTTGGTCCTGGTCCTCCATGGGAGCCTCGGGAGCAAGGGTTTGCTGAGATCAACCCTAACTGCAACGCACGATGCGTTTCAGATTCCTGAAGCGAACGCAGTACCCGGATCCACAAGAGAGCAGGAGAAGGGCTACGAGATCAGCGCCGTATTCACTTTTCGCGGGAAGAGGAGCCTTTCAAAAGCGGCCCGGTGAAGATCCCCCGGAACCGGGTCCCCTAAGCATAGAGTAACGACTTGATGATTTCCGCGGCCTTGTCCATGGTGATTCGATTCATGTTGAGGACGATCGTGTAAAGCTTTGGATCGTCGTGGTTCTCCTGGGGAGAAAAGCAGTCGAGGAATCGTTCCCGAATCATGTCCGCCCGCTTGATGGCCTTTTCCGCCTGGCCCTCGTTCATGCGGTATTTGCTCATGAGGAACCGCACGCGGTATTCCATGTCGGCCACGAGCAGCACGTGAATCGCACCGGGATACCCCTGCAGGGTGTGATTCCCTCCCCGGCCGATGATCACGGCATTCCCCTCCTCGTAGATCTTGATGGTGACGGCCTTGACCTCGTCCACATACGTTTTCTCGTACACATAGCCGTGCTTGTCCGCATGGCGCTCGAGAAAGCGAGGGCTGACCACGAGATTGAGGAGCTTGTCCAGCTTGGTGGTCCCCCGTTCTTCGAAGCACTCGACCTGCTCGCAGGACACGCCCACTTTGTCGGCGACTTCTTTGATCAGCTGATCGTTGATAAAGCGGTAATCGAGTTCTTTGGCCAGTCGCTCACCCAGTGTGATTCCGCCGGCTCCGAAATGCCTGGAAATGGTAATCACCGCCATGTTGACCAACCCCCTTTCTGAAAGCGCGAAAGCCGAAGGCAGTTCACATAACGCTCTGCCGCACCGTCATTCGAGAATCCTGTCGTCGGTTGTGAAAACCGGAGCTCTGGATCCCATTTTAGGCACGTTTGGAAATATGGGCTGAGGGGCTTCCCGCTGCCGCAGCCTGTAGGTCGGGGCCGTGTCGAGCGCTCCTTCCACCGGACGGGCAGATTTATCCCAGATTATAGGAGACCGCCCTTCACGTGTCAATCACCATCTGGGATGGATTTTGCAGCAATACGGCAGACGCAAAGAATGTCGGTGCAGTTCAAGCGAGGAAAAAGCCTATCGAAGGGTTCATCGGGGAATGAAATGCGCTGATCCGGCAAGTTTGCGGGTTGAATGCGGCATGCATTCCGAGCAGGGGGATGAATCTCCTGGAGGACGGCGTTCGGCATTGTTTACCATCACACGCCGATTCCCAGGGCAAGGCCGGTCTGGTACACCGCCAACGTGACCACGTAGGCGACTACGAGATTGAAAACGATGGAGAAGCCGGCCCACTTCCAGGAGCTTTCCCGGCGGATGCTGACCACCGTGACAAAGCAGGGCACGTAGAGCATGGTGAAGAGGATCAGGGCAAAGGCGCGCAGAGGGTTCCATGCGGGATCGTTTCGAAGCCGCCTCGACAGGGATCCCTCCTCCGGGGCTTCGGCTTCCTCCAGGGAGTAAGCGGTCCCCAGGGTGGAGACAATGACCTCCTTGGCCGCGAAACCGCCGACCAGGGCAACGTTCAGCCGGTAATCGAAGCCGAGCGGTGCAGTGAAGCGCTCCAGGGCGCGGCCCATGGAGCCGGCCACGGTGGAGAGAAGTGCTTCCCGCTGGCGGGCGGCCTGGAGGGTTTTCATCCTGGACCGGTAGTCCGTATAGGCGGTGCGTATGGTTCCTTCCGCCTCCTCGGGGGAGCTCGGCGCGGCGAAAAAGATTTGATGGAGGGCCTGGGAAACCCCGTTTCCTTTTTTCGGCTCCAGGGAACCCGAATCGTCTTCGGCCGATGACTGAAGGAGGCTCGCGGCGAGGCGGTCCAGTTCCTCGAGGGCCCGGACGTCCGGGACCAGGGGCTGAACCGAGGGGTGCGACAGAAAAGCCCTTTGAACCTGCTTTTCCTGCCCCTCGAAGTACTCCACCCGTTCCTGGGAAAGCCCGGGATAGGTCATCATGGCCCAGAGGAGTATGGAGATTCCCAAAATCACGGTCCCGGCCTTCTTGATGTACTGCCAGGTCCGCTCCCAGGTGTGGATCAGGAGGCCCTTGAAGGTGGGCGCTCGATACGGGGGAAGCTCCATCACAAAAGGCGTCTTGGGGCCCCGGAGCACGGTGGCACGAAGAATCTTGGCGGCAAACAGGGCGAAGATCCAGGAAAGAAGGGTGAAGACGAACAGCATGCGGGCCTCACCCGTTTTGAAGAACGCCGCAATGAGGAGCCCGAACAAGGGGAGCTTTGCGCCGCAGTTCATGAACGGGACCACGAGAAGCGTGGCGATCCGCTCCTTGGGGTCCCGGAGTGTGCGGGTGGCCATCACACCCGGGACGGCACAACCTCCGGAGATCCCCCCGCTGATGAGCAGGGCGATCACGGAGTTCCCGTGAAGCCCGAACCACCGAAGCACCCGGTCCAGCATGTACGCCACACGCGCCAGGTAGCCGGAGTCCTCCATGACCGAGATGGCGAAGAAGAGGAACATGATCAAGGGCACGAACCCCAGTACGCCGCCTACCCCGTCGATGATCCCGGAGACGATCATGGACTGGATCGGTCCTTCCGGCAGCACGGCGGAGACACCGCTTTTGAGCCAGCCGAACACCATGGCGAGCACCTCCACCGGGGTTTCGCTGGCCCAGAACGTGAACTCGTAGATGCCGTAAAGGATCCCGATCATCAGGAGCGGGCCGATGAGTCGATCGGTCAGGACCCGGTCGATCTGGTCCGAGATGTTCAGCCGGGACTCGATGCGGCGCTTGACCACCTTTCGGGTGACGCCCGCAATGTAGCCGTAACGGTGATCCGCTATGATCCCCTCGGGCTCTTCCTCCAGGGTGTTCAGGGTGTGCCGGGCGATGCGCTTGCAGACCTCTTCCACATCGGATCTCACGTCGGAGTTCTTCTGAATGAGCTCGAGGATCTGCTGGTCCCCCTCCAGGCACTTCAGGGCAAGCCATCGGGGCGGGTACGTATCCCCGTGGAAGTCGCCCTGGAGAATCGCCTCCTCGATTTCGTTCAGGCTTCCGTCGATGTCGTTTCCATAGGAGATGAGCGAGGACGTCCAGGGCGGGGTCTGCGCGGCGACCTCCACGATGCGGTCCAGGAGGGCATCAATGCCCTTGTGGGAACGGGCCACCGTGGGCACCACAGGAACCTCGAGGAGCTCGGAGAGCCTCTCCTCTTCGATGGAGATCCCCCGAGCTTCGGCCACGTCCACCATGTTGAGGGCGAGGATCAGCGGTGCGCCAAGCTCCCGGAACTGGAGAGCGAGGTAGAGGTTCCGGTCCAGATTGGAGGCGTCCACGATGTCCACCACCACGTCCGGCTTTTCATTGACCAGGAAGTCCCTTGCCACGATCTCCTCGAGGGAGTAAGCGGTGAGGGAGTATGTGCCCGGGAGGTCCACTACCTCGATGTCGAAGCCCCGGTGCCTGACGTGGCCCACCTTTTTTTCCACGGTGACGCCCGGGTAGTTTGCAATGTGCTGGCGCGCACCGGTGATGGCGTTGAAGATGGTCGTCTTTCCCGCATTCGGGTTTCCGGAGAGAGCGATTTTCAGGGTCTTTGCGGCCATGATCCTTCAGCGGGTCCTCTATTCCGTTGGGGCTTCCACCTCGACCAGGACGCCGTCCGCTTCATTGTTTCGAAGCGTCAGCGTGCAGTCGGTGAGCCGGACGGCGACGGGGTCCTTGAGCGGGGCGCGTCCCTGGATGCGAATGGCGACACCCTGGACAAGACCCATCTCGCGAATCCTCCGGCCCATCTCCCCCGTTGCCATGACCCGATGGATTTTTCCGCTCTGGTTGTCGGACATCTCCCGCATTTTGATGATTTTTTTCATGTGCGCGTCCGTTGGGAGGCCCTTCAGGAACGGGCCACCGAGGGCAGAGGGGCCTGGGCCTCGCCCAGGAGGAACTCCCCCTTTTCGATCCACCCCTTCAGGCATTGGGCGATCTCGAGGGCTCGAAGCCTCGAGGACAGGGGCACGGTGGGGATCTCCTGTCCGTCGAACCGGATGGCCCCGCTCATCAGCTCCCCGTAGCTTACTTGTCCCAGGCTCACGGACTCTCCTTTGGGATAGTCGTTGCCGTAATCGATAATCTGGGTGAAGATCTCATCGTCCGGTACGCCTGTAAAGCGAGCCATCTCCTCGTCCAGGATGGGAATGGGGATGCCGAGCCCGACCGCAAGAGAGCAGCCGTACCCCACCATGCTGATACCCACCACCCAACGCGGATCCATGCCTTTCAATTCTCCGGTAACCATCAGGGTCCCGGCCGGAGACAAGGGAACGCCGTTTTCCCCGCGGGGAGCGTTGGGGTTGTGCTGGGTGCCTGGGCCCACCACGAATCCCTGCCCGCCGCCGAGGAAGATCCGTGTGCCGGTGCCCACGGTGCGGTAGAGCGGGTCGTTGAAGAGCGGGCTCAGCGTGCCGGATGTGGAGTAGTTGGCATTGGCGGCCCGGGGCTTGAGAATTCCCATGTACGTGTAGATCGTCTTTTTGGATAGGTTGATGGCGCAGTTGTAGTTCTGATACCCGTTGCGCGGGTTCAACATGACCGCGTACGACAGGTCCTCCAGCGTCACCCGTTTCTCCACCTCCCGGTTCGGGTAGCAGTCCGTACCGTATCCGGTGGCCCGAAGCTTCACCTTGCGTCCCGCGACTAGGTCCTCGATGACGTGCCCCCCTCCGTACTTGAACTGCCCGGGATGGATGCGATTGAGGGGGTCGTCCTCGGCGGGTTCGGTGGCCCCGAGGTAGAGGTCCACGGCGGCGAGGCCCCCGTAGCACGGCACGTCGTTCAGCCAGACTTTCGAGGCCTTGATGGCGGGCTTGACCGGGCCGAAGTTGAGGAAAACCCCGGAGGAGCACATGGGCGAGAAGGTCCCCGTGGTCACCACGTCCACGTCCCTTGCGGCCTTTTCCGGCCCTTTGGACCGAACGATTTCCGTCATCTCGTCGGCCGTGACCACGACCACCTTTCCGGACTTGATCTTTCGGTTGATCTCCTGGATCGTTTTGGCCTTCTTCTTCGGCATGGCGGTATCCTCCGGGAGTTTTGGTAACCTTTTACTCTAGGAGGATTGGATATTGAAGACAAGGAAAAGTTGATAGCGTCGTAAAAGGCCGAGACCTAGAGATTTGCCATAAACGATTCCAGTGACTTTCGTTCAGCCAACAGGTGGTCGAGCGGGTTTTCGCGAGACCGCAAAAAGTTACCGGCAATTCCGCACGGCGAGATCCCTTGACTTTGATGGGGCCATCGAATAAGCATAGGCGCAACCCGGCCGCTTCCAAAGGACGATTCAGGGTGCGGGTTCCAAGTGGAGAGCATTATGGGGTTCCATAGCGTCCACATCGGCGATGTGACGATCACGGGAGAGGGACCGTTTTTTATCATTGCCGGTCCCTGCGTTATTGAGAATGAGGCGACCACCTTTCGCGTGGCGGACTTCCTGCGGGAGACGGTGGACGCCACGGGTGTTCCGGTCATTTTCAAGGCCTCCTATGACAAGGCCAACCGGACGGCCCTGGACTCTTTTCGGGGGCCCGGCATCGGGCCGGGGCTGGAAATTCTCGGACGCGTCCGGGAGAGAACCGGGCTTCCTGTGATTTCGGATGTTCACTCCCCTGAAGAAGCGGAGCGGGCGGCCCAAGTCCTGGACATCCTTCAGATACCGGCGTTCCTGTGCCGGCAGACCGATCTCTTGGTCGCCGTTTCCCGCACCGGGCGTCCCGTGAATCTGAAAAAGGGACAGTTCATGGCGCCGTGGGACATGGAGCAGGCCGTGAAGAAGCTGACCGGCACGGGCAGCGGGCAGGTCCTCATCACTGAGAGGGGAACGTCATTCGGATACAACAACCTCGTGGTGGATTGCCGGGCGATTCCCGTGATGAAGGCCTTTGGACATCCCGTGGTTTTTGACGCCACGCACAGTGTGCAGCTTCCCGGGGCCGCCGGTTCATGCTCGGGCGGACAGCGGGAGTACGCGGACGTGCTGGCCCGTGCGGCCGTTGCAGCGGGAGCGGACGGTGTCTTCATGGAGGTGCATCCCTGCCCGGAGGAGGCGCTGTGCGACGGTCCCAACGCCTTGCCCCTCGAGCAAGTCCGACCGGTAATCAATCTTCTGCGGGAAATCCACCATATTGTGCGAGCGAAACACGACGGCTGAAGGTCCTGCCGCCGGACCCGCGCATGGCCCGGGCATGGTGCCGGGAGGAAGAAGACCGGCACGACGCCATCCCGTTCAGGCGTTCCCTTCGGGCGCACACCGACATCCGGATCGACCATGCGCGTTTGGCGCGGGGCCGCGGCAGGGTGAGGTCGGGTTCGAACGGGGTTGGAGGAAACCGAGATGATGGAAGCCATGGCCGAGGGCATTTGCCTGCTCGTCCTGGATGTGGACGGCGTGCTGACGGACGGTCGCATCCTGCTCGACGAACGCGGGGAAGAGATCAAGGCCTTTCACGTGCGGGACGGTTACGGGTTGAAGCGTATCATGGCGGCCGGCGTGGAGGTGGTCCTCATCACGGGGCGGTCCTCCGGGGCGGTAGCGAAGAGGGCGAGCGAACTCGGTATTAAAGAGGTCCACCAGGGGGTGGAGGAAAAGGGGACCCTGCTGGACGCCCTCATGAGGAAACGGGGCCTGGAGGAGAGGCACGTATGCTGTGTGGGGGACGATCTCCCGGACCTGCCCCTGCTGGAGAGGGCAGGTCTTGCCGTGGCCGTGGCCGATGCCGTTGTGGAAGTCCGCGACGTCGCAACCTTGATCACGAAGCAGCGCGGGGGAAGCGGTGCGGTCCGCGAGGTCTGCGAGTTTATCCTCCAGGCCAAGGGCTTGTGGCCGGATCGCGGAAAATCCCCTTTACAGGGCTGAGCCCCGCCCGGTATAATTATTGCAATTGACGCGATGAACCGATCGATCATCCGATACTGGCCCCTGCTGGGCATCGTCGCCCTTGGCGTGGTGGTGGGGTTTTACCTGTTCCGTTCCGAGGCGGAAAAGGAACGGATACGACAGCCCATCGTCACCGATGCGGATCTGGATGACGGGATCACGCTGAATGATATTCATTACACACAGGACGACCCGGAAAAGGGAATGCAATGGGTGCTGGATGCAGAGAAAGTGCAGTTTTCTCCGGATCGGACCTACTTCTCTTTTCGGACGTTTCACCTGAAGCTCTTTCCGGAGGACCGGCCCTCTCTCGAACTCGAGGGACACCGGGGGGATTACAACAAGGCCACCGGGCTGATCAACCTCCAGGGGGACTTGAAAGGACGCTCCGTGAACGGGTACCGCATTTTCGCGGAGCACCTGCTTTACAACCACGAGGAAGGGGTACTGACCACGGATGAATGGGTTCGAATCGCCGGGCCGTTCTTCACGGTGACGGGGAAGGGCTTGTACTTTCACCTGGAAAGAGAATACCTTAAGATGAGCTCTGGGGTGACGACCACCCTGGACCCAAACCTCGTGATTTGACCGGTACGGGAGGGATCCCGTATCCATCGGAGAAAAGGATGGGGCGCATGCCGATCCTAGCGTATGTCATTCTGATGTTCTGCCTGCTCGTTCCAGGCACAGCAGCCTCGGAAACCGACCCGGCCGAGCTCCTCAAGTCGGGGGACGACCCTCTGGTCATTCGTTCGGAAACCCTGGAGATCGACAACAAGAACCAGAAGGTGATCTTCAAGGGAACCGTGGACGCGCGCAAGAGCACCTTCTCGATCTCTTGCCAGGAAATGCACCTCTACTACCATGGGGACACCTCCGGCAAGACGGAGGGAGCGGATGATGTTCGTGTGGACCGCGTGGTCGCCACCGGAGACGTCACGATCACGCGCTCGGACGGCGGGAAGGCCATGGCGGACAAGGCCATCTACTACCAGAAGGACGATAAGGTGATTCTGACCGGGAACCCTGTGGTCAAGCAGGGCGAGGACTTTGTGGAGGGGACCAAGATCACCTTCTTCATAGGCGAGAGGAGGAGCATCGTCGAGGGTTCAGGCCAGAAGAGAGTCAGGGCGGTCATTTTCCCCGGACAGAGGAAGAGGTAGCGCCCTTTGCCCAAGGAACGCAGAGAGCTGCTGGAGGCCAAGGGCCTGGTCAAGGCCTACCGCGGGAAGCGGGTTGTGGACGGGATCGACCTGGTGCTGCGCCGCAGGGAGATCGTGGGCCTCCTTGGTCCCAACGGGGCGGGAAAGACCACGACCTTCTACATGATCATCGGTCTGGCTCGCCCGGAAGCGGGACGGGTCCTCTTGGACGGGGAGGATATCACCCGGGAACCCATGTTTATTCGCGCCCGGAGAGGGATCAATTACCTGGCCCAGGAACCGTCTGTTTTTCAAAAGCTGAGCGTGGAGGAAAACCTCCTGGCGATCATGGAGGGGGTGGGTGTTCCGCGGCGCGAGCTTCGCGATCGAACGGACCGCCTGTTACAGGAGCTCAATATCCAGCACCTGGCCCGACAGAAGGCCTCGGACCTTTCGGGCGGAGAGCGCCGGCGGCTCGAAATCACCCGTGCGCTCATCACCGAGCCGAGGTTCATGCTCCTGGACGAACCCTTTGCCGGGATCGACCCCCTTGCACTGAAGGAGATCAACACGATCATCCTTCAACTGAGGGAGCGAGGGATCGGCATCATCATTTCCGATCACAATGTGCGGGAGACCCTGAAGGTGTGTGACACCGCGTACATCATCAACGAGGGGAGGATCCTCGAGTCCGGACCTCCCGATAGGATTGTGGCGAGCGACATCGCCCGGAGTGTTTACCTGGGAAACGACTTCAATCTCTGAACCGGCCTTTCTGCAAGGGGTGACGCGTAATCGAATGGCACTGCAGCTGAAACAATCCCTGAGCCTGAGCCAGCAGCTCATCATGACCCCTCAGCTTCAGCAGGCGATCAAGCTGCTGCAGCTTTCCCGACTTGAGCTTCTCGAAACCATCAACCAGGAGATGGAGACAAACCCCATGCTCGACGAGGAGCAGGCGCTCGAGGATGCGGAGGACGGAGGGGGTGCCTCGGAGGAATCCGTCGAGGAGGAGCCGATTCAGGAGGTCCGGGTGGAGGAGGACGTTCGCCGGGAGGAACTGGACTGGGAAGCGTACCTGGGCGAGTACAACACGGGCTGGGCCGAAACGCCCTATGACGGCCGGGAGCTCCCTTCCTTTGAGAACTTCACCGCAAAGAAGACCAACCTCACCTCGCATCTCGACTGGCAGCTCCATATGACCGATTTCACCGACGCGCAACGGGAGATCGGAGAGTACATCATCGGCAATCTGGACCCGGATGGATACCTACAGACCGATGTAGAGGAAATTGCCACTTCCACCGGCAATTCCCTGGAGGAGGTGGAATCGGTCCTCGGCTTGCTTCAGAATTTCGACCCGGTGGGCGTGGCCGCCAGGGACACACGGGAATGTCTCCTGATCCAGGCGCACTATCAGGGATGGCAGGGGACGTTGGCCGAGGCGATCATCCGGGATCACATGATCGGGCTGGAGAACAAGAACTACGATCCCATAGCACGAGCGCTCGGCGTGCCCGTAGAAGACGTGATCGCGGCGGTCTCCATGATCACGGAGCTGGATCCCAAGCCCGGCCTGCGGTACAGTGACGATGAGACCATTTACATCAGCCCGGACATCTACGTGTTTCTCGTGGGGGATGACTACGAGATCGTATTGAACGAAGACGGCCTTCCCAAACTGCGCATCAATTCCTTTTACCGGGATGTGCTCACGTCCAAGGGGAGCTACACGGACTCCACCAAGGAGTACATTCAGGAAAAGCTCAAGTCCGCCGCCTGGCTGATCAAGAGCATACACCAGCGGCAGCGCACCATCTACCGGGTGACTCAGAGCATCGTTCGGTTTCAGCGGAAATTTTTGGAAAAGGGGATCACTCACTTGAAGCCGCTGGTGCTGCGGGACGTGGCCGAAGACATTCAAATGCACGAGTCCACGATCAGCCGGGTCACGACGAACAAGTACGTGCACACGCCCCAAGGGGTGTTTGAGCTCAAGTTTTTCTTCAACAGCGCCATCAGCGGCCCGGACGGGGAGTCGGTGGCCTCGGAAAGCGTGAAGCAGCGAATTCGGGACATCATCAAAGAAGAGGATAGAAAGCACCCCTACAGTGACCAGGAGGTGGCAGAGATCCTGAAGCGTATGGACATCAATGTGGCTCGACGTACGGTAGCCAAGTACCGGGAAACCATGGGGATCCTGCCGTCGAGAAAACGCAAACAGGTCTATTGAGGGGTCGGATGCCCCGGGGGCCCTGTGCAGCCGGGGTTTGACTTTTCCTCTGGTTTCTGTTAGTGACCCTTTTCTTTCAGGAGGGATAACCTATGGACATTACGGTGACATTCAGGCATATGGACCCCATTGAAAGCGTCAGGGACTATGCAGAGGAGAAGGTATCCAAGGTCGACAAGTACCTGGATACGATCAGCGATGCACACATCGTCCTTTCGGTGGAAAAATTTCGACACACAGCGGATGTCACGCTGAGCATCGACGGGACGCGAATCAAAGGCGTGGAAGAGACCGGGGACATGTACTCGGCGATCGACCAGGTCATGGATAAGATCGAAAAGCAGGTGAAGAAGTTCCTTTCCAAGAACCGGACACGGCGGAGTCTAGACAGCATCAAGGATGGGAGCATGGGCCAAGGCGGGGCAGAAGGGTCCGAGGAGGAGGATGCCGAGGAGCTCATGAACCCGGATGGGGAACTCTCCATCGAAGTGGAGAAAGTGGTCGCCATGCCCATGGACCCGGAGGAGGCGGCCATGCAGCTATCCATGTCCCCGCGGACGTTTTTTGTATTTCGAAATCCGCGTTCCGGGGAAGTCAACGTCCTGTTCAAGCGCTCGAACGGCAACCTGGGACTGATTGAGCCGACGGGCTGATGCCTGGTGAAGGGGAGGTTCGTTCGCCGCCATCCCGTTTTCAGGCGGGAGAACAACCGGGACCTTCACCGTGGCGCCCGGCCGGGAGCCAGGGGCGCGGCCGGGATCGCGAACCCCTCAACGCGACGGTTTTTTCACTCCCTCTGATTCATGGCAAAGACGGTCTGGAATGAAACTATCTGAACTGCTGGGCGAAGAAAACATCGTTTCCGAGCTGACTGCAAGAGACAAGAGAACGGTCCTTGAAGAGCTTGTGGAGGCCATCATCAACTCGAACAGCTCCGTTGAGAAGCAGTCCCTGGTCAAGGTCCTCCTCGAGCGGGAACGATTGGGCAGCACCGGCATCGGTGACGGCGTAGCGATCCCACATGGGAAGTACCCCGACCTCGAACAGCCCTTGATCTCGTTCGGGCGGAGCATTGAGGGGCTGGACTTCGAGTCCATGGACGGTCAGCCCGCCCACCTGTTTTTCCTGCTGGTCGCTCCGGAGAACTCAGCCAATATCCATCTCAAGGCCCTGGCCACGATTGCGAGAATCCTGAAAAACAGCAGTTTTCGGAAGGCCTTGATGGAAGCCACCTCCAGTCAGGAAATTTACCAGCGAATCGCGCAGTACGACGAGGAGTTCTGATCTCGATCAGAGCCTGAAAAGCGGGGATTCGTCGCAACCGAAAGGTCATTGGACGCATGATTGCCATACTCGTAGTCACTCACATCGATCTGGGCCGGGAGTTCATCAAAGCCGCCGAGTTTATCGTCGGGCGTATTGAGGCGTCCGGAACGGTGTCCATTGCCGAAACGACGAACAGCGATAAGATCCGCAAAAGAATCGAGGAGCGGATCGAGGAACTCGACACGGGAGAAGGCGTGCTCATTCTTACCGACATGTTCGGGGGCACACCGTCCAATTTGAGCCTCTCATTTCTCCAGAAGGACCGCGTGGAGGTCCTGACCGGTGTGAACCTGCCCATGATCATTTTCATACACCAGAACCGGTCGGGGATGAACCTTAAGGAGCTGGCCGAGAAGGCTCAGGATGCCGGGAAAGCCGGTATATCCCTTGCCGGCAAACTGCTCGAGATGGAATGAACCCGCTGGTTCACATCACACAGGCCAATGCTGGCCTCTATCTGAAGCGCGTCCTGGAGATTGAAAACCTCTCGTTTCCAACACCGTGGAGCGTGGAGGCTTTTCGGGACGAACTGAGAAACTCCCTTTCCCGTCTCTGGGGATGGGAAGAGGAGGATCGGCTTCAAGGGTACATCTGCTACTGGATCACCCTGCGGGAGATCCAGGTGTTGAATGTGGCGGTACACCCCGACTGGCGCCGCCGAGGCGTCGGGAAGGGGCTGATTCGACAGGCGGTTCAATCCGGGATCGCCCACGCTGTGGAGGATCTCTGGCTGGAGGTGAGGACCTCCAATCGGTCTGCCAGGAGCCTGTATGAACAGCTCGGTTTTCGGGCGGTCGGTCGGAGGCTCCATTACTACCGCGACACGGGAGAAGACGCCATTGTCATGACCCTGCCGATCCAAGTGCCCTTACCCCTTTCGACTGCAAACAAACGCGTACGGGAGGTTTGATCATGTCAGTGAAAGTAGCCATCAACGGCTTTGGTAGAATCGGACGCATGGTGTTCCGAGCGGGCCTCGCCCATGAGGACGTCGAGTTTGTGGCCATCAACGATCTCACGGATGCCCGGACCTTGGCCCATCTCCTGAAGTACGATTCCAGTCAGGGGATCCTGGATGCGGAGATCTCGAGCTCGGAGAACGTTCTTCTCGTAAACGGCAGGGAAATCCGTTTATTTACGGAAAGGGACCCCGCACAAATCCCGTGGCGGGACGTGGATGCCGAGATCGTGCTTGAATGCACGGGGCTCTTTCGCAGCCGCGAAAAGGCTGCGATGCATCTCGAGGGGGGTGCGAGCAAGGTGATCATTTCAGCCCCGGCGACGGACCCGGACATCACGATTGTCATGGGGGTCAACGAGAATGATTACAACCCGGAGAAGCACCACGTGATCTCGAACGCCTCCTGCACGACGAACTGCCTGGCCCCGGCCTGCAAGGTCCTCCTGGATCGTTTCGGAATCGAAAAGGGGCTCATGACCACCACGCATTCCTATACCGGCGACCAGCGGCTGCTCGATTTTCCCCACAAGGACCTCCGCCGAGCCCGGGCTGCAGCCCTGTCCATGATCCCGACCACGACCGGTGCAGCTAAGGCCGTGGCCCTTGTGCTTCCCCAGCTCGCGGGCAAGCTGAACGGCATGTCCATTCGTGTTCCCACGCCCAATGTCTCGGTCGTGGACCTCGTGGCGCAGCTCGGCGCCAAGGCCACGGTGGAAGAGGTGAACGGGGCGTTGAGGGAGGCCGCGGAAGGCCCCATGAAGGGGATCCTTGCATACTGCGAGGAGCCGCTTGTTTCTGTGGATTTCAATGGGACCACCGTGTCGTCCACCGTGGACGCACTTTCCACCATGGTCATCGATGACATGACCAAGGTGCTCCTCTGGTATGACAACGAGTTCGGTTACTCTTCCCGGATGATCGATCTCACCCGGTATGTGGCCGGAAGCTGATCGGGACGTTCAACCGAAACGGAAGGGCAGGAGAAGAGATGATGAACTCTCGCATCCCCTTGATGGCGGGAAACTGGAAGATGAATCTCAAGCTGGACGAGGCCGTGGCCCTCACAAACGCCATCGGCGAGCACAGCCGCGAGCTGAAGGATATCGAGGTGATGGTGGCCCCTCCATTCACAAGCCTCCACGCGGTGCAGAAGGCCGCAGCAGGCAAACGCATCCTGCTGGCCGGCCAGAACATGCACTGGGAGCCCAGCGGGGCCTTTACCGGCGAGATCTCGCCGAGGATGCTCGTCGAGGCCGGCTGCACGCATGTGATCCTGGGGCACTCGGAGAGACGTAGTCTGTTCGGGGAGACGAGCGACATCGTCGATCAAAAGGCCCGCGCCGCAGATCTGATGGGGTTGATTCCCATTGTCTGCATCGGGGAGACGCTGGATGATCGGGAGGCAGGGAAGACCTTCGAAGTGATTCGCACCCAGTTGGAAGGATCGCTTCGGCACTTTCGGGAGGACGAACGGCTGCCGTTCAGCACGATCCTGGCCTACGAACCGGTGTGGGCCATCGGGACGGGGAGGACCGCCACGCCCGAGCAGGCCCAGGAGGTGCACCGGTTTATAAGGGATTGGCTCGAGACCGCGTTCAATTCGGGAACAGCGAACCTGATTCGGATCCTCTACGGCGGGAGCGTGAAACCCGACAATGTGCGCGATTTGATGGACCAGTCCGATATCGACGGCACGCTTGTGGGCGGAGCCAGCCTCAAGGCGGAGACCTTCATTCCCATCATGCGGTTCCAGGACCCGGTGACCTAGGAATGAAGGCGCACTTTGAAGCGCTTCAAATGACTTTTCCTTGACATCCCTCCAAAAAAAGTAGTTAGTATCACTTAAACACAATTTTCAAGGCGCATGCATCCGAGAGAATGAGGCGTGTCCGGCGTACGCTGAAACGCGTGGGTGTGCTGCGTGCGAAGGCCGAAGAGTACCATCCGCGCGATGAACGGGACTTCAGGGGATGAAAGAATGAATACGGTACTCATTATCGATGATAATCTTGAATTTTTAAAGGAATTAGAAGAAGGTCTCGTCAAGTATAATAGCCAATTTGATCTTCTATTCGTATCGAATGTGAAGGAAGCTGTTCAAATTTTGCGAACAGAAAATATTGCATCCCTCGTCACTGAGCTGGATATGCCCACGATAGATGCGCTATCCATTTTAACATTTATGTCCAATAATTTCTCTCAGGTTCCCTGTATTGCCATTATTGAGGAAGGAAGGCCAAAAATATGGATTGATCCGGAAGAAGAATGTGTTTTTAGTTATATTGAAAAGCCTATTAATTTTGATGAACTCGCGAATGCTATATTAAAAGCGTTGGATGAGCACGATGAATGCGCACCACTTACCGAAAAGACCGGGCTATCTCTTGTGATTTTGTTGCAGCTCATAGAAAATGAGATGAAAACACGCCTTATAGAAATTCATTCGAGCGATGACAGGATCGGGTTCTTCTATTTCAATGATGGCGTACTCTATAATGCAGTGTGCGGTGAGTTGAGGGGGGAGGCCGCGGCTTTGGAAATGCTCCACTGGAAACGAGCAAAAATGTTGTTCAAACCCCTCCCGAGAGAAAAGATAAAAAGACAAATCAATACAGAGGTTTTCAAACTCCTTTTGGATGTTGAAAGATCTCCCGGTGGGGATGCCGCGTCGAGGGAAGGGCCTGCGACTGAGGCTTTTGATGATAGAACGGAAGTTTATGAAATAGAGATGGATGAGGAGGAATTGGAGGAGGTTCCTCAGGAAGCTTTGACCGTGGTTTCAGAAACCCAAGAGGATGAAGAAAGGAGGAGATTGCAAATGGCACTGAACGATGAAGTCTTCGAATCGCTCAAGAAAATCTCCGGTTTTATTGGAGCGGAAATCTATTCCGGCACAGGCGATGTGCTGTTGGCCAAAGCACCGGAAGAGATCAACGTGGATGAAGTGGGCGGATTGGCCATCGAGTTGTACAAAAGCGCCCGAGCGATTGCCGAGCAAATGAAAATGGGGCTTGCCGATCTGGTCGAGGTAAGGACGGAGAGCCACTACTTTCTGCACACCTGCATTGTCCCGGGCAAGGGCGCCCTGGGTGTATTGATGAACAGGGACGGAAATGTGGGTTTGATGCGGCATACCATGCGGGGAATTTCCGAGTCCCTCGTCCCGGATTTTTCCTGAGAAAACGGCTCGTTCCGCTGAATCGCTGCATATGAAGGGGTATGCCGCCTCGGGATATCCGGAGGCACCGCTGCTCGGATTCTTTCGGGGGACCCGTGCGGGATTCGGCGTTTGTGAGGAACCGGACAGGAACGGCAGGGTCCCCGATCCTGCACCGTGAATTGGAGTTTGGCTTTTCCCTGATTCTCGATCATCGTGGAAAAAACCGGTTGCAAAATCCATTTTTACCGGTATAATTCACCTTTTTTGATCTCGGGCTCCGGCCCCCGCAGCGGCAGGATATTCATGCAACTCATAATGACCATCATTCATGTCGTGGTTTGCCTTGCCTTGATCTTGATCGTCCTCCTTCAACGCGGCAAGGGGGCGAGCATGGGGGCGGCCTTCGGCGGTTCCAGTCAGACGGTCTTCGGGAGCACCGGAGCCACCTCCTTTTTGCACAAGATCACGGCAGCGGCCGCCATCGTGTTCATGCTGACCTCCCTCGGCCTTGCATTCCTTTACGGGAAAGGGGGGCCCTCGTCTGTCATGGAGGGCGTTTCCCCGACAGCGCCGGTGACTCAGACGCAGCCGCAGTCCGGAGGGCAAGCGCCCGCAGCCCCGCAAGGCGGGACGCAGTGATCGGGGCGCCTGTGCCGAAGTGGTGGAACCTGGTAGACACGCTATCTTGAGGGGGTAGTGGGCGAAAGCCCGTGGGGGTTCAAGTCCCCCCTTCGGCACCATTTATAAGACAAGAAAACCGAACGATTACAGGGGATTGGGCGTTGATGCCTGTCCCCTGTTTTCGTCTCGGGCCTCATTTGGGCCTCCATTTTATGGATTCCCCGGAGCTGACCCCACCTCCATTGAGACGGTTCGAAACGGAATGACAGAAAAGACGTTCCACCAACAATTTTTTGCAAAATATGTTCTTGATTTTTGCTACTGCAGAGCGTATACGTAAATGTGTTATAAATCAATACATTATATTTCATTTATAACAACAACCGCCCAAATTGATCATTCACTCCACGCAAAGGCTTCCAAGATATTAGGATTAATACATTATCGCGAGATCAGCGATTCAATAACTTTTTGTCCCTAATACACTTTTTATTTATTATTTTAATAGCAATTTTTAGCCATTATTTAGCATATAATGGTGGGAACCGGCTTAGTATTTACCATATTGATAGTTATCAAAATCATTAATGATTCCTTCGAGGGAGGATCAAGTCAAAATGAGAAAACTAAACCTTTTTATGTTTATGGTTTTGTTGCTAAGCGCGGTTTTTGTTTCCCATGCCATTGGCGATGAACAGCCCACCCCCACCGCTTCTCCTGACAGCGATGTATATTACGGACACCTGAGCCCTGAGCAAAGAGCTGCAGTTGCTAAAATTGATCAAGAAATTCAAGGCGTAAAGAAGGATATTGAGGCCATGAACCAAGAGTCGAGCCGGTTGACCAGGGATTTTTATGAGATGCTTGGCCGGCTTGATAACAAGACACATTCCCCTCCGGCCCCTCGAACCGAGACGGCCGCTCCCGGTTCAGACCAACAAATCGGAATGGTCATAGGCCTCATGGGGAGTGTCCGGGCTGAAAAGGACCAGGAGGCAAGAGAGCTCAAAGAGGACAGTATCATATATGCAAATGAGAAAATCACTACCGGGGCGGATTCAAATGTGGAGATCCGTTTTCTGGATGACACGATCCTTTCCCAGGGGCCGGAATCCGTGCTGGTCCTTGATCAATACGTATTTCGTCCCGGTGATGCCGACAATTCCGGGTTGTCCTTTAAGTTTATGAAGGGAGCGTTTCGTCACGTAACCGGTAAAATAGCCGAGCAGAACCCGAAGCGGATAAAACTTGAAGCGCCGTTATCATTTGTGGGCATTCGAGGGACCACCACAGTGCACAAGGTGACCCCTGAAATCGAATCTCACGGCGCCGAGGAGGTGTCCGGGGGTTTAGACGTACTCATTCAGGATCGCTTTGATGAGATGCGGATACTTGACCGGCGTATGCTCATGGTGGATGTGCCGCCGGATCAGCCTATGAGTGCTCAGAGGGTAATGACCGAGGAGGAATTGAATTTCTTCCATTCCTTTTCCCCTGCAGCCCTGGAAGCGCAGTCCTCTGTGGATGAAGATGTCGATCTGCAGAACTTGAGCAGGGAAATCATGGCCCAGAACGAATGCCTTGAACGATTGGACAAAAAGACGCAAAGGCTGGGAAGAGACAGAGACAAGGCCCTGCACCAGTCTTTCGGTTGCTTTCCGGCTCATGCCATGGTTTTGATGGAGGACGGCAGCACCAGGAGATTTGCCGACTTAAGACCTGGAGACATGGTCATGACCTATGATCTAGGATACGATACCGTCGACTCCAAGCCTGTCCTTGAAATCTATACCTTTGATTCTGATCATCTCTATACGATTAACAATCATTTAATGACCACAGGCGGAGAGCGATTGCTCACAAAGAATGGATGGAAGGAAGTCAACAGGCTGAAAGTGGGTGAATCTGTGCTTATGGATCAGGAGATGGTTGAAATAATTAGCATAAATTACCAGGCCTTGAAAGTGAAGGTTTATAACCTGCATGTTGCTGATACCCACAATTTTTATGCCTCTACCAAGGGCTCCGGCAACTATCTGGTACACAACAGCTCCGGTGGTGGAGGCGGTGGTGGAGGCGGTGGCGGTGGAAAATAGCTTCAATTATAAAAGCATTCTCAATTAGAACTAATGGAGAACAAAATGCAGCTAACAAATAAAATGATGCATGCGCTATCCATATTATGTGTCTTTTCTCTTTTGCTTGTTATCTCAGGTTGCGCTGGCGCTTTGATTTCCTTGGAAAGAGCGGACAGGATGTATGATACGGGTGATTATACCGGCGCGAGCAATCAATACAGGAACGCGGCCCTGGCGGGCAGCCCGTATGGGCAGTATATGCTTGGCCGGATGTACGCCCAGGGGCAAGGCGTAGCTGAAAATCAGGCGGAAGCGGTGAGGTGGACGAGAATGGCTGCCCAAAACGGCTATCCGGCGGCTGATTATGAAATGGGTATTAGATATCTGGCAGGAGATGGTGTCGCAATAAATCCCGAACAGGCTGTATTTCACTTTCGCAGGGCCGCGGACAAAGAGCATGCCTTATCCATGTATCATCTGGGGTTTGCCCATGCTGTGGGAACGGGTGTAGACCCGAGCGTGAGCGAGGCCCTGAGATGGTTCAGGCTTGCAGACTCCTATGGCTTTCCGGTGGACGACGACCTCCTGTCAGAGTCCGGGATTGAAACTTATGTGAGACAAGCCAAGATCAAACAAGCCAAAAGAGATGTTCCCGCGCCGGCTAGAGAAGAGAGGCTCCTGGACACTTCCATCCATGAGGATGCTGTTACCATTCAATCCAGGCTGGCGGAACTTGGCTATTACAAAATGAAGATCGATGGCCTTTGGGGACCCGGCTCCAAAAGAGCCCTTAAAGGTTTTCAGAAGGCGAACGGCCTTGATCCCGGCGGGGGATGGAACATGGAAAGTCAGAAGAAACTGCTATCCGGCACTGGAAAATAGGTGCAGGAACCGGTTGGGGTCATGGTTCCAGGCGACCGTTCACTTGGTCTCCATGACCCATACACCGTCCCAGTCCGCGCCCGGAGGGTCCTGGGCCATCATCCTGCAACGATTTATGTATACCTGGGAAGGCTTGTCCTCCGGCTTGAAAAGCAAGACCCGCTCAAAAAGACCTATGGCCTCATCCCACCTTTGCAGCCGGTAAGCGTCCAGTCCCTGTTCAAACGGCTCTATAAAGGCAAACCGCCCAGGGGTTGATACGTCCTGAACCAAAGGCTCGAAAACAGCCACCGCCCTTTCCCTGCCCTTGACCCGGACCCGGTCGATCTCCCTGCAGACTATCTCCGGTCCGGCCTTCTCTCTGGTGAACTCGCTCAAAAGGGCCCGCACCCCATAGGTCTTGGTCAGCCCCTCCAGCCTGGCGGCCAGGTTGACCTGGTCGCCCATCACGGTATAGTTGAACCTCTCGGACGACCCTATATTGCCCACAATGACCTCTCCGCTACTTACTCCCACCCCGATATCCACCGGGGGGAAGCCTGGAAAACACCACCTGTCCCGGCACTGATCCAGTCTTTCCAGCATTCCCATCGCGGTCACATACACCCGCAGGGCGTGATCCGGCATGTCCTCCGGCGCTCCGAAAAACGCCATAATAGCGTCCCCTATGTACTTGTCCAGGGTACCTCCATTGTTCAGTATGACCTCGGTCATATTGCTCAGGTAGTCGTTCATGAAATCCACCAGTTCGCCCGGTTCAAGAGACTCGGAGATGCTGGTAAAGTTGCGTATGTCCGCGAACAGAATGCTGACGTCCCTTTTCTCTCCACCAAGTTTTAAAAGCTGCGGGTTCTTCATGACCCTGGTTATTACTTCCGGGCTCAGATAGTGTTCAAAGGTGCGCCTGGTCTTGCGCTTCTCTCTTTCCTCGATCCAAAACCTCTGAACGTTCAGCACGCTGAAATTGCCGGCCAGGGTCAGAAGAGGCATAAACGGAGAAATATACATGCCGTGAACGCCCAAGAGGTGCGCGCTTCCCCACCACACGCCTGCGGCGCAAATACCTAAGGGGAGAACAAGCCACAAGCCTCCGAGCCAGGACAGGATACCCGTGGAAAAAAGTCCAAGGCCGACCACCAGGATGAGCTCCAGACCCAGGGCCCAATCCGGGCGATGCAGAAAGTCCCCGCTCAAAATATTGTCAATCACCGTAGCCTGGATCTCAACGCCGGGGTAGGCAGGGTCAAATGGAGTAGCACGGATATCCTTGAGCCCGGCCGCTGAGGTTCCCACTAGGATGATCTTGCCCTCCAGGTGACCGCGGTCCAGTCGATCATTTAAAATCTCATGGGCGGAAATGTATTCAAATGACCTGCCTGGTCCGCGATAATTCAAAAGGAGCTGACCTTTGGCGTCCATGGGGATTTGCGTCTGTTGAAGGCGCATGAACTCGGGCCCGGAGCTGCTGCTGTGCACCAGAACCTGTCCGGCACCCAGGGTGTTCAGGAGAACGGCCAGGGCCAGGCTTGGATAAAACCGTCCATTGTAGGCCATGAGCAGGGGTGCCCGGCGGATGACCCCGTCTTCATCCGGGGCCACGTTGATAAAACCGGAATTCGGTGCAGACCGGGCTAGAACGTCAATGTTGCCGGTGACCGTCTGGGCCTGGAAGAGGCTGTCTTCCAGGCCCGGGGCCTCAGGAGCTCCGACCACGGCCGTCTGCAGGGGATGCAGGTGGTGCTCCCTGTGGCTTTCCCGGGGGGGTCGCATGTCCAGGTAGTATCCCAGGGCAAAAGGCCCCTGGGCCAGTACCTTGGCCATTATGGCGTCATTGTCATCCAGCGCCGAGGGCAGGCCAGTGAATTCGATTTCCACATTCAGTTCGCGTCTGAGCTGATCCCGAATTATTCCAGGTGAGGTGCGGTCCTTTTCCGCAAAGACAATATCCAACCCCAAGGAAACGATTCCGGCCCTGCGAAGCTTGTCCAGGAGCAGGGCCACTCGATAGCGGGGCCATGGCCATTGCCCGAACTCCTCCAGACTTTCCTCGTCCAGATCTACGATAATGATTTGTCGTGAGGCCTCGCCTGAAAATGTGAAGCGAAGCATGGCGTCATAGACCTTGTGTTCCATCAGCCTCAGGAAAAAAGGCTGAAAGACAAAAAGGGCGGTCAGGAACAGGGTAAAAAGGGCCCCGGTGAGCACTAGAGTCACCCGGCGGCCGCGGCCAGAAAAGGCCCGGAACAAGACAGAGGTCACACGTGAAGGCATGGCATGGACTCTCGGACCAGTGCACACATCAGGGCGGTCCCGTGCGGTGCGTTTCTGAGTTCCAGAATGGTTGCCCGCCCCATAGCCGATTTCATGATGGGTGTTATTTATTCCTTTTTTCGGCCGGAGGCCGATTTTTAATAGCGGCTTTCAGGGTGTTCAGAAATTCCCGGTCGGCGTTTTTCCAGGCTGCGCCGAAACGTGTCTGAAAATAGGAAGTGGGTAGGCGTTTCTGCCAGGCAACCCAGGGGCTTTCACCCTTGGCCTTGGCCGAGAAGGTACATGATAGGAGCTTGCGTTTTTGGTGGCAGGGTAGCGGAAGGCGTCTTTGGGTGTCAACAAGAAACGCTAAGCTTTCGTATTGGAAAGGAAAAAGCTCGTTCGGGTGAGGGCGTGCCAGATACGGGGAAGTGAACGCTGTTTGATGGGGCATTTCGAAGAACAGGGATGGCAAGGGGTCTTGTTTTGGCGTCGTATACCTGCCCTCAATTCAGGTTGATGGGGAAGGGGCTTCTCTCCGCCGAGGGAGCCACCCTAAAGCGCTATCTCGGCTTGCCCTTTGCAGGGGGACAACTATTCTGGCACTGGGGGCTCCTAGACCGTTGAAGAACAGCGTTTCAGCAATACGGTAATGGAGAACGATGGTTCCTGATCATTCGCCATCATTTTCGGAAAGGACGACCCCGATCAGCATTGAGAGAAGCATCAGCCAACAAAGCGCCAGATAGGCCAGGAGAGCCCTCTCCCTTGGGCTCCTTGGGGTTCCGAAGCCATGCATTTTCCTCATGAGCGCACCCAGATTGTAGGCCAGGGCCTGGATCAGGTACCTCTTCTGGCCGTTCTCGAGTCCTCGGGTGGTAAACCGTCTCATGGCTCCGGACCCGCACAGATGCGCAAAGGCCCTTTCCACCAGATTCGCCCGCTTCCTGCCCAGCGCTTTGCCGTGCTCTCCTTTACAACGGCGACGATTGAGGTGAAGCTCCGTCCGGGCGCTCGCGATAATGGAGGTCTTCAGATCCGCGTCGTTTTCGGCTTGTACGAGAGGAAGGTTCGGCCGTCTTTCATCCGGCCCACCCGGGAGTCCGGATCGGTCGGCGATTCCCACGCCTTGTTGGAGGTTTTCTTCCCTTTTCGTTTCCGATCATCAGCATGCGGAAGTAGACCCCGGGCGGGATGGAGCGCCGGCCTTTCTCCTTGAAGTACTTGACGAAGAGTTCCTCCACCCACCGATCAAAGCCGTCCTCCTCCAGCCATTCATTCAGCTTTTCATAGAATGGATGACCAGGACTTCGCGGAACTTAGTTGTATGGGATCTAAATCGAGTTTTTCTTTTCTTTAAAGCGATATTATATTATCCTTTTCGTATAGATTATATTGATACTATTTAATTTATACGAAAAAGCAAATGTAAAATCTGAGTTTTTCAACAGGGTGTTAGCTATATATTCCAAAATCCCCAATTCCCGTGGGGCACTCCTTTTCATCGATCACCTTGCCCAAAAATCTTTATTGCCCTAATTTCCTGCCTCTATTATGCCGTTTTGTGCTTTCGGCAACCTGACATTTATGATAGGTTGCCCGCCGATTCGAACAGGTTGGGCTCTGCACTGGGCACGGCTCTTGAGAGGGAATCAAAACTTGCCAGGTCCGCCGATCGGGAGCTTAATATACACACACATGCGCCAATGAAACCAATTGGCGGCACTGAAAAAATGTGACTGCGTGCCGCCATCAGGTATTCTGCTGGAAATGACGTCAAGGCGTTTTTGTGTCAGGTAACCCTAGGCAATTATTGAATTCTTTCGTTTCGATGCATTTGGGTTCATTTCGGTTTGTATGGGGCCGGACATGGTCGTGTGTTTCAGATAGAAATCCGGGATGACCTTGGGCCTCATTTTTTCGATTTCCGTTGAAATGATTGGACTTTTTGTGGATATTGAAGAAACAAAACAGAAGCTTTAGTCACTGAAATCAAAGAGAAATGTCGGGATGTCAAGAGGTTGCGAATTTTGTGACTCACGGGTTCAAGTCCCCCCTTCGGCACCATCGAGCCATTCAAGGCGCAATTCCAAGGGGTTGCGCCTTTTCTGTCTCGAGAGGGTGCGCTTCGCCATCCCGCCGTTCTCTTTTCCATCCCGTCAATCTCCTGACGACTCTAACCCATTCAAGAGGGCTTCATGCGTTCGTCTTTTTTGAGATGGTACCTTTAAAACTGCGTCTCAGCAGCGTTTTCTGAAGGAAATCCCATGATACGATGGATCGGGCTCCTGGCACTGCTCGCTGCCTTCCCTCCTTTATCAACGGACATGTACCTGCCTGCGATCCCGACCCTGGTAAAAGAGTGGGAACAACCCCTGTGGGTCGTCAATCTGACCCTGGTGTGCTTTTTCATCACGTACAGCCTGTTCTTACTCGTATACGGCCCGGTTTCGGATCGGTTCGGCCGCCGCCCTCTTCTGAAAATCGGCATTCCCATCTATATCGTCGCCAGCCTGCTCTGCGCGCTGGCGCCCAATGCCGGGAGCCTGATCGCTTTCCGAATCATCCAGGCGGCCGGCGGGGCCTGCGCTTCATCCCTTGCGCTGGCCATTACCAGAGACGTCTTCGAGGCCCGGGAGCGGGAAAGGGTGCTGGCCTACATGGGGGTGGTGATCGCCCTGTCCCCCATGATGGCGCCGGTGATTGGCGGATGGACGCTTGTCTTCCTCTCGTGGAATTGGATTTTTGTGATCCTTGCAGGGTTGGGGGCCGTTGCGTTTGTCGGCGTACATCGGATGCAGGAGACGCTTCACCCGGTGAAGAAAACGACCCGAGTCGCGCTGGTATCCAATTACAGCAAGCTGCTTCGCAACCGGTCTTACCTGGGGATGGTTTTTCTGGTATCGTTCAGCGTGATCCCGTTTTTCTCCTTCATTGGGGCCTCTTCGGACATATACATCACACGATTCGGGTTGAGCGAGCAAATCTATGGGTATTTCTTTGGATTCAACGCCCTGGCCTTGATGATCGGCGCGCTTTCGTTCACTCGCATGAACCGGGTGCTGTCCTCCCGCACGGTCCTTTCCATCGGCTTTTTCATGATTGCGGCAGGCGGCGTGTGGTTGTTGTTCAGCCCCGGGGAAGGGCCATGGGACCTGGCCCTGCCCATGGCGATGATTTCCTTCTCCTCGGGGATGAGCCGTCCTCCCAGCAACAACCTGGTCCTGGAGCAGGTGGATCGCGGTGCGGGTGCGGCTTCCTCGCTCCTGATGTTCTTTCTCATGACGTGCGGGGCCTTGGGCATGGGGTTCATCTCGCTGGCCTGGCCCGATAAAATTCAAGTGCTGGGCTTCATGGGAATGATCTGCGGGAGCATCACGTTCGCCTTCTGGATGGTCTTTCAACGTGCCGTACGCATCCCCTGAAGCCGGGTGCAGCCCTGGATAGGTCCGACAGGCTCAAAGCGACCGCATAAGCATTCAGGAAGAGGGAATCGACTTCATGTGATTTTTCCCTTGAGGAGAGACGAATGATTTGATAGTTAGGTTGGGTAACCAAACAAAAAGAAGGGCCGTATGGGCAGAAAAAGCCATGCACCTCAGCGCCGGGAGCAGATCGTGTGGGCCTTGTACGACTGCCTTGCCGAGGGCGGCAGCGAGAAGGTCACGATCAAGGAGATCGCGGCCCGTGCAAACCTGCCTCCCGGTGTGATCCATTACTATTTCTCAAGCAAAGACGAGATTGTCTCCCATCTGGCAGAGGCGATTGTCGAAAAGTACAGCGCCCTTTTGGACGAACGCCTGGTCGAGGCCCATTCCCCTGAGCAGCGAATCGAAACCTCCATTGACTTCATCGTAGACTTCCTCATTTTCGACCGTCCTTTGAACCGGGTCTTCTACAATCTCATTCAGATGGCATTTGAAAGAGAAGCGCTCGGCAACGTCATCCAGAAGATGCTCCATGATTACCGCAAAAGGCTTGCCCTGATTTTCGAGGAAGCCGGTGCGGGACGTGAGAGCGGAATGATGGGAGCGGCCCTGGTAGCCCTCACCGAGGGCTTCTCCTTACAGCTGATGGTCGATCCTACCGTGTTTCAACGGGCTGATGTGCGTGGATTGCTCGCGCTGGCCCTCAAGGAACGGCTGGCTTCTGTGCAGGAGTTCAGGAAACCTGCCTGACGCCGCATACAAAGTCCTTGAATCAAAAACCCCGGTCCATGCCGGTGGATTTGATCCGGTCGGTTGATCCACCGGATGTTCGGGTTTGTTCTCTCCGTAACGGCCCAAGCCCCAACCATGAAACAGGGAAGGAGGTCGGTATGTCGAAGGAAGCCTTTCAAGCAAAAAGCCATTGGATGAAGACACGGGAGTATGCGCCAGGGGATGCGCTTCAAGAAGACGTCGCTGTGGATGTGGCCATTGTGGGAGGAGGGTTTACGGGTCTGTCCACCGCATACCATCTCAAGAAGGCCGAGCCGGCCATGCGCATCGCTCTCCTGGAGAGCGAGGTCATCGGATACGGCGCCAGCGGCCGTAACGGCGGGTTCAACATGACGCTTTTCGGCCTCACATTGAGCATCACCGCGCTTCGCTTCGGCAAGGCAAAGGCAAAGCAGGCCCATCATTACATGGAACGGGCCGTTGACCTCCTGCGGGATTTGGTGGGCGAGTTGAGCCTGGATTGTGACTACGAGCACCCCGGATTTCTGAGGGTCGCGACATCCGAGAAGTACAAGAGCCGGATTCTGCACGAGATCGAATTGGCGCACAAGCTGGGACTGGAAGGCATTGAGTGGCTGGGGAAGGACCAGGTGCAGAAGGAGGTCAAAAGCCCCATGTACCTGGGGGCCTGGTGGGAGCCCCGGTGCGGTATCCTCAACCCGGCCAAGCTCTCGTGGAGCTGGGCGGAAGTCTTGCGGCCGATGGGCATTGAAATCTATGAACAGACCCCGGTGCTCGAGATCTCAAGGGGGTCGCAGAAGATTACGCTTTCCACACCCCGGGGAAAGGCTCAGGCGGACAAGGTGGTGTTCGCCACGAACGCCTGGTCCCACTTCTTTCCGGAGTTGAAAAGAAAACAGATCCCGGTGTGGACACATATCGTGATCACGGAACCTCTGAGTGACACACAGTACCGGGAGATCGGCTGGCAAAACCGCCAGGGCATTGAGGATGCCCGAAACCTGGTCCATTACTACCGGCTCACCGCGGATAACCGGATTGTCATGGGCGGGCGTGACGTCTCTCTGAGTAAGGGTTTTGACATGGACAAGGACACGAACGAAGAAATATTCGCAGGGCTCAGAAACGACGTCCGCGAAACCTTTCCTCCCCTTCGGGACATCGGGTTCACCGATGCCTGGGGAGGACCGGTATCCGTTCCCATCGACATGGCGCCGGCCTTGGGATACCTGGGGGATAAACGGGTTGTGTACAGCCTGGGCTGCGTCGGGCACGGCGTCAGCCTGACCCATCTCAACGGCCAGACCGTTCGGGACCTGGTTCTGGAGCGTCAGACGGACCTGACCGATGTCTTTTTTGTGAACCGGAGCACCATCCCCTGGCCCCCTGAGCCGTTGCGCCACATGACCATGAAGGCCATCCTGGGCTACATGCACATAGAGGACCGGTTTTATGACGCGAAGAAGAAGGCCTTGCCGGAGTAGGAGGGGATGCCTGCCCATGGCAAGAGGGCAGAATCGAATCCATCTGGTGCAGGTCCCCGGTGGTTGATCGGACCCAGCCTGGTCTGGACCTCCGCGGTGAGAATGTCCAGGGCGGTGTCGAACTGGGATAGGTCGTCTAGCCCCGTTGCCTGAGGAACTCCGGCAAAAAGCAGAAGGGGTATAGCCAGGATGGCAAGGCACAGCCACGGGCCTGAGGTTTTTTTACTGCAAGGCCCGATGCGTTGTCGCCGGATTGATCATCCTGCAGCTTCTTGAAGCCGCTGTGCATTGGCACCTCGGTAATAGGGATGATCTCGTCGGATTGTCGCAGAAAAAGGTTGTATTTTGAAACGAATCGTATCTGTTGGAAAGGTCGTGTGTCAACGTGAAAGAACTCTCAGCAGAGGAAGTCACAGCATCGTGGGGCCGTCTCATTCGTTTCATCCCAACGTTCTATCCGATTCCAGGAAAGCCAGATAACCAATGAGAATCACGATGGAATCGTGGAGGCCCTTCAAAGCACGCCTCACAACGGCCGGACCTTGACGAAACCGTACAATGCCGATAATGTGCATGAAATCGCCGCACATGCCTAGGGGGCTAAAACCGGGTTTACAGCTTTCCGAAACCGTGAAAGACGCACGGCCCTCGCTGGACGGGCGTCTCGGTGAAGGAGCTCTACGCTGAAATCGCACGCGTACATTGGATCGTGGGGGAAGATTCCATGTGGAAACGGTATCTCGTAGTTGGCCTGATCGCATGCCTCCTTCTTCCTTCCAGCGCCTCGGCCGTTGGGATGATGGAACGCCTGGCAGAGGAGATCGTCAGAAACAGCGACTCCTATGATCAAAGGATGCAGAAGGTCGAGGATTGGGTGATAGAAAACATTGAATATGTATCGGATCAGAGCCTATTCGGGCGTGAAAAAGCCACCTACCACCCGTCCGTGACGATCCGCAAGGGCAAGGCGAACAGTGAGGACGGCGCATTCCTGACCCAGTCCCTTGCTGTCTATGCGGGCGTTCCACGGAAAAACGTTCGAACCATCATCGGCATGAACGATGTGCGAGGCAAGCGTTCCGGCCATGCATGGACCCTTTATAAACGAGAAGAGGACGGCGCCTGGGTCGTGGTGGACTGGACGCGCGGGGCACAGGGTCATTCCATGTCAAATCGACCGGCGGTGTTTCTGGACCCGAATTACCGGGAGTACCGGATCCTGGCCTACGTGGTCGTTCAATCGAAGTGGCCCTTTCGGGCTTCCTACGTTCAGATTGCCGGGGATGTGCCGATTTCCCAGCTTGGGTTGCCCGGGGAGCTGGACCGGCTCTTGAGCCGATGAATTTTCGAACGGGTGTTTCCTTCTTTTGAAACCCCTCGCAATCATGGGACTCTATATAATCAAGAGGGAAGCGAGGCCCTCTCCATACGAACCATGCCTCAGGAATACCTCCTGATTGAACCCTCGCAGCATCAGGAAAAGCCCGGTCCGGGTTCCCCCAGCTTACTCGGACCGGGCTTTTCTTTTCCCATCGACTGGCCCGGCCAAAGGCCTCCTGTGACGGAATCGTCCCCTGTTCAGACAACCGTCCCCCTTTACAGCTTGGAAAACCTTCCGACACGGCCCGAACGCGCGAACCGTGGAAAGCGCCTGCGGGAGCGAAGGAAACCTCCTGAAATAACGGAAAGATAGCCTGGGAAACCTCCCCTTTGTCCATATGGCACAGCCGTTGCTAATTGACCCACTTCAGGAGGGAACGGGCCGTATGCAGGGAATACGTGTCGCATCCGGCCGGGCCGGGCCACGCAGGGAAGGAATTCCTCTGGTGTTCACCCCGTGGGAAAAGGAGGGGGATATGGCGTTCCAGATCGGTGGTGTAGAGTACACGCCCGGGACCTACGGGCAAAAGCGGAAAAGCGTTGCGGAGCTGGCCGGGCATTACATTCGGGAATGGGACCAGCGAAGGCTGGAGGGAAAGGCCAAGAAGACCGAACCTGCCCCGTCCATTTGTTTTTCCCGGAAGATCGGCGTGGGTGCCCTTGAGGTTGCGGAAATCGTGGCGCCCCAGATCGGGTATCGAGTCGTGGATCGGGAGATCCTGGAGCACATTTCCGGACAAGCCGAGCTCAGCGAAAAGACCGTAGCCATGTTCGACGAGCGGTATCGCGGGAGGGTCAATGAGTTTCTGGCCCTGGCCTTTGGTGAAAAGGCCTTCATCAAAAGCGACTACACCCGGAACCTGTTCAGCGCGGCGGTGTCGATTGCAGGGCTGGCCCCCACCCTGTTTGTGGGGCGCGGCATCCACCTGCTCCTTCCGCGTGACCGGGTGCTGGCCGTACGCTTTATCGGCTCGGATGCACAGCGGATCCAGCGCCTTTCCGGCATCCTGGGCGTACCCGAGGAGGAGGTTGAGCGAGAGCTGCCCAAGATCGATCGCGAGCAGCACGACTTTTTCCGAAGTGTTTACGGGAAAAAAGACGCCTCTGCGTATGAGTTCGATCTGGTGATCAATTGCGATATGATCCATGAGCCCGCCTGGGCCGCCGCCATTGTGGTCCAGGCGTTTCGTGAGAAGTACGGAGAGGCCTCGAGTGCATGAGGTCAAACCGTACGGCGTCCGACGCCGGGGAAGAGAACCCCTCATCAAAGGGAGGCAGGAGGGTTTACAGCATATCCTTGAGCTTTTCGGAGAGGACCTGAAGATCGAACGGTTTCTGAATGAAGCCGTTGCACCCGCGGTCCAGGATGGCCTGTGCCTTTCCGTCGACGCTGTACCCGCTGGACAAAAGGACCCGGATGTGGGGTTCCATCTCCCGGAGCCGGTCGAACACCTCTCCACCACCCATGCCGGGCATGATCATGTCTAGAATGACAACGTCGATTTCCGGTCCTTTTTCACGCGCCACGCGCAAGGCCTCCTCGCCGCTCGATGCCTTGATCACTTCATAGCCGAGCCGTTTCAGCATTTCCTCCCCCAGGGAGAGGATCTGCGGCTCGTCGTCCACGATCAGGATGGTTCCCGATCCCAGCGCCAGTTCCTTTTGCGGGGCTTGCTCCTCCTGGACGGTGCCCCCGCCGGCCGGAAAGTGGAGACAGAAGGTCGCGCCTTCCCCCTTCTCGCTTTCCACGGAAATAAAGCCCCCATGGTTCTTGACGATGCCGTAGACCGACGCCAGGCCTAGGCCGGTCCCGCGTCCCATCTCCTTGCTGGTGAAAAAGGGCTCGAAGATGCGTTCAAGGGTTTCGTTGTCCATGCCCATGCCGGTGTCTCGCACGGTGATTCGAACAAACCGTCCGGGGGTCACCTGGTGGGCTTCCGCCTCGTCATGGGAGAGCTCCACGTTTTCGGTTTTGAGATAGAGGGTCCCGCCCGAGGGCATGGACTGCCAGGCATTGACATAGAGATTGAGCAGGACCTGCTCGATCTGGGTTCGGTCCGCATCGATCACCCAGAGAGGCTTCTGGAATGCCATACGAAGGGCGATCTCCTTGCGCGTTCGGCCGAACATCTCGGCACTCTGCTGCACCAGCTCGTTCAGTTCGATGGGTTTGACCTCGTACTTGCCGCCCCGGGCAAAGCCCAGTAGCTGTCGTGTGAGCTCCGCTCCGCTTCTCACGTACTGCTCGATACCCTTGAGCTTTTGCTGGTGCGGATGACCCGCGGGGGTATCCAGGCGCATGAGCGAGGCGTTGCCCTGAATGCCCATGAGAAGGTTGTTGAAGTCGTGGGCGATGCCGCCGGCCAGGGTCCCGATCGCCTCCATCTTCTTCGCCTGAATCATCTGGTCCTGAAGCTGCTGGATTTTTTTCTCGGCAGTGATCTTCCCGGTCACATCCCGGCCGGTTCCACTGATGTAAGGCTCCCCGTCCTCAGGCTGAATCCGCACGCTGCGATACTCGAGGTAGAGACGTTTCCCCTCCTTTGTAAAATAAAAGGATATCCCTTCATGATACCCCTTCGTCCGGAGGGCCTCCAGGTACTCTTTTTGGAATAGAGGCTTGATTTCAGGCTTCATGAAGTCGGATGCCGGCCTGCCGATGATTTCCTCCTCGTCATACCCGAAGAGCTTCGAAAGGGAGGGGTTCACCGTCAGGAATCGACCCTGCATGTCCTGGGTGTACACGATGTCGCTGATGGAGTTGAAGAGGTCACGGAACTGCCGTTCGGAACGGCGCACCCGTTCCTCGGCTTGTTTCTGCTCCGTGATGTCCCGCCCGACCGAAATCACGGATTTCACCTGCCCGTCGGCGTCGAGCTTGGCGCGCGCAGACCAGGACAGCCACCGGATCCCTTTTGGGGTGAGGGCGTGCTCTTCGTAAAACGCCGTGTAAGGTGGGTGCCGGATGCGCTCGAGGAATTGGAAGACTTCGCCTTGATCCGACGAATCGATAAAACGCATCAGGTCCTGGCCCAGGAGCTCCTCCTCGGTGAACCCGAAGAGTTCGTATACGGAAGGGCTTCCAAACAGCAGACGTCGTTGATCGTCGAACTCGACGACCAAGTCGTTCATGTTGTCCACGAGAAGGCGGTACTTCTCTTCGCTCTCGCGGAGTGCGGTTTCTCGCACGTGCACGGCCCTGGCCATGGTCTGAAAGCCCTCGGCCAGCTCTTGAAACTCCTTGTAGTCCCCGGGTTCGGGCCGAATGTCGTAGTTCCCTTTTGCCATGTGCCTTGCGTTCAGTACCAGCTTCCCCATCGGGCGCAGGGTTTTTCGCAGGCTGGCCAGGGCCGCCAGCAGGGCAAGGAGCACGGCCAGGCTGGAGCCTCCCAGGAAGATCGTTCGAATTCGATCCACCCTCGTGAAGGCCTCCGCCTCCGGCTGGACCACGGTCACCAGCCACCCGGTCAGCGGGACCCGGGCGACGCTTCCGAGCATGGGAACGCCCTTTGCCTCATACTGGAACGTTCCTTCCTCCCCGGACAGGCCGCGGCGAACCAGGTCCAGGTTCTTTACGTTGAGCTGTTCAGAGACCAGGCGGCGGTCGGGATGTGCGATGTAGGCCCCCTGAACATCCACAATGGCTGCAAAGCCCGTGGAACCGATGGCGCTCTTGTCCGTGATGGAGTTCAGGGTGGCCAGGTCCAGGTACCCCAGGAGGACACCGCCTTCAAACGGTTTTGTGAGCACCAGGGTGGGTTGCCCGGTCTGCTCGGACACGAAGACCTGGGAGCAGCAGGACTCCCGGTCCAATGTCGTCTGACGAATGAACGGCTGCCCTGAGAGGTCCAACCCAATGATCCCCGGGATCGGAGGGGCTGCATGGCGGACGCGGCCATCCGGGTCCAGGACCTGAATACTGTTGAAAAAACCGTAGTGCGAGTTCAACGTCTCCAGGTATCGGTCGAGGTCAATTTGCGCAAAGAAGGACTGCCGTTCGATCAGCCCGGCAGTATGGCTCAGAATGGAAAGGGGTTCTCCGAGAAACCGCTCCACTTCTCCGGCCATGGAACGGGCGAGCAGGAAATTTCGTTGGGTGATTTCATGCTCGATGCCGCGGGTCACCACGCTCAGCGTGAGGAGACTCACCAGGACCACGGGAAGGACGCCCACCATGACAAAGCGGAACATGAGACTCTGTTTCAGGCTTTTTTGAAAGGTCATTCCCGCTCCAGCGTTTTGAATTCCCTCTGCCGGACCACGATCAGGTACCGTCCTCTCTCCGGTTCTCCGAACCGGTTCATGCGAAAGTCCCCCTGGACACCATAAAAAGAGTTTTGTGACAGGATGGCGGCTTTCAACGCCGTTGAATCGAAGGGATCGTTGATCAATCGAAGACCGTCAAAGACCATGAGTGCCGCCTCGTAAGCGTGAATAGCGGCAAAGTCCGGGTCTTCTCCGAATCTTTCGCGATAGCGGGCCTTGAAGCTCAGGTACCGGTCCAGGCGGCTGGTTCGATCCAGCAGGTGAGAGAACAGGAGCCCTTCAACGGCATGGCCTCCAATGTGGAGAAGGTCTGCGGTCATGGCCCAGCCCGAGGAGAGGGTTGGAAGGTTCACGCCTTGAAGGTGCAGGTGCTGGCAGATCATGGCCGTATCCATGGCCGCGGAAACGAGCAGGATTCCGTCCGCTTCCTGGAGGGGCAGTCGTGAGACGAACTCGACGAAGTCCAGGTCCGGCCCTGAATCGAATGAAAGGAGGTGTGGAATGCACCCTCCCATGTCTTCGAAGGCGGTTTTGAAATTTCGCGCATACCCCTCGGAGTAGGCCCGGTTGGAAACGTCGAAGATCGCGACCATCCTGCGAAGGCCCATTTGCGTGTATGCGTGCCGGGCGAGATGAGTCGTTTCCGCCCGGTTCGGGGGCATGACCCGGAGGAAGAAGTCGTCCAGATCGTTGAGCTGGTTGGTGGTGGTGGTTGGGCTGACCATGAGCATCTTTTCCCGGTTCATGAGGGGAACCGTGGCCACGGACATGGAGCTTGTCATGTGTCCAATGACGGCTACGACATTCTCTGCCAGCAACTCCTTGACCACCCGCAGGGCGGCCTCTGTGTCCTGCTGGTCATCCCGAGTGAGGAGCTCAATGGGACGTCCGCGGATCCCGTCCCGCTGGTTCAGTTCCTCTACAGCCAGCATGACGCCGTTTCGGCCGGAGGTCCCCAGGTCGGAGAAGCGCCCGCTCATACAGCCTACAAACCCGACGCGCAACGGGGTTTGGTTCTCGCAGCTTTCAAGAACCGGCAGAAGCAGAAAGAGCCCTGCGATGCATGGAAGGGCAGCGGAAAGGAGACGAAGATGAAAGCGAAAGGAGGTCATGGCTGACTCCAAGGCTCGTGGGGGTGCAGGGAAGGCATGGGCAAGGCCCAGAATCGAAACCCCGGTCAAGCTCTTATCCCTACAACTCCTCATGAAGGCGGGACTGCGGGTGGACGCAATCCGTTTGTTTTCAGGAAGGAGAGGGAAATGAGCCGTTTATAGAAATATACGGCGTTTTTTCAAAACAAGCAATGGTTTCGCAAGGCAGGAATCCCACGATTAGGCCAGGATGTTCAGGAGAAATTTTTTTGTCGCATTGCAGCAAGAAAAGGTCCTGCGGTTTTGCATGGGACCGTAAATACGGACAGCGGGAAAAACCGGGAAACGGAAAAGGCTTGACAGGTCATCGGAACGTTACCTAGGGTGAAATACGGCATGAGTAACGTTACGTGGGCGGGATGTCGGTGGCTCAACCGATTTCACAGGAGGGGGCACGATGGGATCCGTGAGCTGGGCGTTTTCCCTGGATAGCCGATTTTCGAGCCTGCTGCTGGAGTCCATGGCGGACGGGGTCTTCACCCTCAATGAGGAGGGGGTGATTACGACATGGAACCCGTCCATGGAGCGGATCACGGGTTACTCCGCGAGCGAGGCCGTTGGAAGAAAGTGCACCCTCTTGAACTTCAACCGATGCTTCTCGAAGAAGTGCCCTACGAGCATTCAGGAGTGTGGCATTTTGCAGTTCGGTCGCCTCGACAGCCGGGAGTGCTTCCTGCGCCACAGGGAAGGGTTCGACGTGCCCGTGATCAAGAGCGCAAGGGTCGTCAAGGGCAAAGGCGGAAATGTCGAGGGAATCGTCGAAACCATCACCGATCTGACGGAGCTTGAAAAGGCGAGACGAAAGGTGGCAGAGGCCAACGAACGTCTGGGCGAAGTCCACCGGTTCGATCGCATCATCGGGAAGAGCCATGCCATCAAGCAGGTTTTTTACTCTCTCAGGGCGGCCGCTGCAAGCGAGGCGACCATCCTGCTCCAGGGAGAAAGCGGGACCGGCAAGGAACTGGTCGCGGGCGCCATTCACTACAACAGCGATCGAAGCGACAACCCCTTTGTCACGGTGAATTGCAGCGCGCTCGCAGAGTCCCTTCTGGAGAGCGAGCTCTTCGGGCACATCCGGGGGGCGTTTACCGGGGCGATTCGTGATCGCGTGGGGCGCTTTGAGCAAGCCGACGGCGGAACGATTTTTCTGGATGAAATCGGAGAGATCAGTCCACTGATACAGATCAAGCTCCTGCGTGTCCTGCAGGAACGGGAAATCGAGCGGGTAGGGGAGTCCAGAAAGCGCAAAGTCGACATTCGAATCATCGCGGCTACGAACAAGGACCTGACCCAATTTGTCAAGAGCGGAGAGTTTCGCGAGGACCTTTACTACCGGTTGAAGGTGTTTCCCATCCTGATCCCCCCCCTGCGCATGAGAAAAGAGGACATCCCCCTGCTCATCAGCCACACCATTCAGGCGCAGAATGAAAAGACCGGCAAGCGGATCAAGAGTGTGACCCAGTCTGCCATGAGAATTCTCATGGATTACAACTGGCCGGGAAATGTACGTGAACTCGAAAACGCCATCGAGCACGCGTTCGTGCTCTGCACGGGGGAGCGCATCGATGTGTTCGACCTGCCCGTGGAGATCCGCCAGATGGAGTATCATCCGGACGCACGAAAGGCCCCCTCCTCGAGCAGAGACCCCCGGTCCTCCGGAAACAAGCTCACCCAAGAGATCCTGACAGAGTGCCTGTACGAGTGCGAGTGGAACAAGGCTGAAGTCGGTCGAAGGGTCGGCTTGAGCCGGACCGCCATCTGGAAGTACATGAAGAAGTGGGGCATTCCGCTGAAGCGGCCGACCTGACCCCGCCGCGAGCATCGCTTCTGCCACCTGCACCTCCTGTGTCCGCATGTCCTTGTCAGGGGACGTCCCCCTGAGCAAGGATCCGCTACACCTCGTTTCCTGGGGGTCCGCCACGCAACAAAGGGTTCTCTCTTGACATCCGGCAAAGATGGGTCTAAGGTTAGTCCTTATCTTTCATGAGCGCATCCCCCCATTCCCTGCAATCAAGGATCAATAAATGGAAGCTGCCAACCCTTTCCGCGCCGTGGCGGACGGAAAGCAGGCCCACGAGAAGATCGTGGCCCAGATCAAGGACGCCATTTTCAGCGGGACATTCAAGCCCGGCGAGCGGATCCCCTCTGAGCGCGAGCTCGCCGACACCTTTCGCACCAGCCGGGTGACGGTTCGCTCCGCCATCCTCACGCTTCGGAACAACGGGATCGTGACCGTACGCAAGGGCATGGGCGGAGGCACGTTCGTCTCCAAGGATTTAGACGAAGGCGAGATCACGGACCTGCTCCGCGATATCATCAAGTGGAAAAACATCGGGATCCGGGACGTGCTCGAGGTGCGGGGGATTCTGGAACCGCAGATCGCGTACCTGGCCGCCGTGGACCCGTCTCCGAGGCAGATTCGGGACATCTGGGACAGCATCGAGGAGCTCGAAGCGTCTTTTGCCTCCAAGCGCACCTTTCAGAGCCGCGATGAGAACTTCCACAAGGCCCTGGCCGCCGCAGCGGACAACCCCCTGTTAAGCGTGTTTCAAGCTTCCCTCATAGAGCTCCTGTTCAAGTTTATCTCCACCATTCCATGGACCGAGGAAGAGAAACGCAACATCACCTTTCACCACCGCAAGATCGCGGAGAAGGTGGAAGCAAAAGAACCGAAATCTGCCAGAAAAGCTATGATCGAGCACATCCAGGACATGCGTTCCCTGCTCTCCCACTATTCAGAAGGAGAGGTGTGGATCTGACAGAGGGCGGGTCGAGGCCTGCAAAAGCCCCCGTAATGGCAACCGGAAGGAGGTGATGCGATCTCGTTCACTCGGGGACACCGGTTCCGCGGCCGAATGCCGTGGCCAGCGGCTTTTTCTCAACGCAGAGCAACGGAGGGACTTATGAGACGGTTCGTATGTGCAATGGTTTTCGTGCTCGGAGCGGTTTTCGCCTTTTCCCCTGCCTATGGAAAAGACCCGATAACCCTTAAAATGGTCACGTTTCTACCTAAAGGCAATAATAATATGACCGCCTTCATGGCCCTCGTGGACGAGATCAACAAGAGGGCGGAAGGGGAGCTCGAGATCAAGTATATCGGTGGGCCCGAGGCCATGCCCGGATTCAAGCAGTTCGAGGCGCTTCGAAACGGGGTGGTGGACATGATCTTCGGCTGTGAATCCTACTACGGCCGAGAGGTCAGCGGGGCCGCCTACACCCACCTGACGCGTCTGGATCCCGTGAAGGAGAGGGAGGTCGGCTACTACGACATGCGCGTGGACCTCCTCAAGAAGCACAATGTCTTCTACCTGGGCCGGGCGGAGTTCGGGGTCTGGTTTCACGTGTTCACCAACAAGGCCATCGAGCACCCGAAGGAGCTTGCGGGGCAGAAGATCCGCGTCTCCGGAACGTACGAGCCCTTTGTCAAGGAGATCGGGGCCGCCCCGGTCACCCTGCCGGGCTCGGACATTTACACGGCCCTCGAGCGTGGCACCATCGACGGCTATGCCTGGTCGGTCCTGGGGAACGTGCAGATGGGCTGGGTGGACGTCTGCAAGTACATCCTCGAGCCCCGAATCTACCAGATGAACATCGAGGCCCTGATCAACTTGAAAACCTGGGAAGGCCTTCCCAAGCACCTTCAGGACCTGATGATGGAATGCATGATCGAGAACGAGAAGAAGTACAGCAAGGTGATGGCCGACCTAGCCGAGGCCGAGTACAAGGAGATGCAGGAGCGGGGCATGGAGGTCATCTCGTTCTCTCCGGAGGACACGAAGGACTACATCGATCTGGCCTACGAGGCGGGCTGGAAAGAGGTGATCGAGCAGAATCCGGAGCTGGGCCCCAAGCTCAAGAAAATCCTCACTCCCTAGAGAGAAGGACGATCGAGGCATGAGATCGTTTCTCAAGGCCCTGGACCGCGGCTTTGACCGGCTGGTCGTGGTCTTTGCCTGGATCGCAGGCGGGCTCATGATGTTCGCCCTGGTGGCGGTGTGCGTCGATGTGCTGATGCGCTACTTTCTCAACAAGCCCCTGCCCTGGGTCTTGCAGATCAGCGAGTACATCCTTCTCTACATCCCGTTCCTTGCGGCGGCCTATGTGCTTCGGGAGGAAAGCCACATTCGAATCGACATCCTCCTGAATCGCCTGGGCCGCCGGGCCCGGACCCGGGTGAGCACCGTGACGTCCTTTATGGGCTTTGCGGTCCTTCTGGTGCTTGCCTACTATGGGGCCTACATCACCCTGGACTATTACCGCAGGGACGTCCCCACGATAAAGTATCTTAAGATTCCAGAGTTCCTGGTCATCGCCGTGATTCCGGCAGGCTGCTTTCTCTTTGCCGTCCAGTTCCTGAGGCATGCAAGAGACCATGTGAAGGAGGCAAGGGAGCATTCACAAACGGAAGCAACGGAGTAAAGGAACAGGCCTGATTCATGGAGTGGTGGGTTGCTCTCAGCCTAATGCTGGGCACAATGGTGGTCCTCATGGTCTCCGGTATTCCGGTGGCCGTCGCATTCCTGCTGGTCGACCTCGTGGGGGCGATGTTGTTCCTGGGAGGGGAGCCGGGGATCACCCAGCTCGTGCTGAACATGGCGGAAAGCCTGAGCTCCTTCAGTCTTCTGCCCGTTCCCCTCTTCGTCCTGATGGGCGAGGTCATGTTCCACTCAAAGCTGGGATTTCGCGCGCTCGACGTGACGGATCAGTGGATCGGCCGCATCCCGGGGCGGCTTTCCCTCCTGGCCATTCTCGGCGGGGCTCTCTTCTCCACCATGAGCGGGTCCACCCTCGCCACCACGGCCATCCTGGGGTCCATGCTCGTCCCGGACATGGAGAAACGCGGGTACAGCAAGACCATGGCCATCGGTCCCATCATGGGGAGCGGGGGCCTGAGCATGCTGATTCCCCCGAGCGCCCTGGCCATCCTGCTTGCCGCGTTGAACCAGATCTCGGTGGGCGGCCTCTTGATCGCAGGGATCCTGCCGGGCTTCCTCATGGCGTTTTTTTACGCCGGCTACGTCGTGGTCCGATGCCTGCTCCAGCCGCATCTGGCTCCCAACTACAAAGTCGATCCCGTGCCGTTCAAGGAGAAGCTCCGTGGGACGGTCATTCACGTGGTCCCCCTCGGCATGATCATCTTCCTGGTCATCGGCCTGATCTTCCTGGGCGTGGCCACCCCTTCGGAAGCCGCGGCCCTGGGAGCCATGGGGACCATTGTGCTGGCGTATGCGTACCGCCGTATGGACTGGCATATCCTGAAGGCCAGCGTGCTCGGGACGGTGAGGATCACCTCCATGATGTTCATGATCATCGTGGGATCGATGACCTTCAGCCAGATCATGGCGTTTTCCGGGGCAAGCGCCGGTCTCATCAGCCTGGTGACGGACCTGGACCTGCCGCCTATCATGATCCTCATCAGCATGCAGGTCCTGCTGCTCTTTCTGGGCTGCTTCATGGACAACCTGTCCATGGTGATGATCGCCATCCCCATTTTTCTACCCATTGTGACCGCGCTACATTTCGATACGCTCTGGTTCGCCCTGATCATGTTGATCAACATGGAGATGGCCAACACCACGCCCCCCTTCGGTCTGCTGCTCTTCGTGATGAAAGGGGTGGCCCCCAAGGACACGACCATGGCCGACATTTACAAGGCCGGAATCCCCTTTCTCATGTGCGATGCGGCGACCATGGTGCTGGTGATGATTTTTCCGCAGATTGCGCTCTATCTCCCGAGCCTCATTCACTAGGGCAGAGTGCGAGGTAAAACACACGGGATGGTTTTCATGGCGATTGGCGGTTTTGTTACCACGAAGATCGCGAAGAACACGAAGGGGATTGTGCAGAAGACACGCGCATCCCGTAGATCTTTTCAAGTCACTTGGATCTAAAGCGCTACCGATCAAGTAGAGACGCTCGATTCGGAGGTTACATGGCATACAAGGTGGGGATCGACGTGGGCGGGACCTTTACCGACTTCCTCCTGATGGAGGAGGCAGGGACCCCACGGGTTTTCAAGGTGCTCTCCACGCCGGAGGATCCCTCGGTGGCCGTTCTTCAGGGCCTCGAGGAGATGGCCGAGTCCCAGGGGCGCGCTCTGGATGCCTTTCTCGAGAGTGTGGAGATCATCGTTCACGGGACCACGGTCACCACGAATGCGGTGATTACGGGTGACACGGCGCGGACGGCCCTGTTCACTACCAAGGGCTTTCGAGACGCTCTCCAGATGAGAAGGGGGATTCGCGAGGAGCTGTACAACAACCGGTACCTGCCCCCTCCACCGGTGGTTCCCAGGTACCTTCGAATTCCCGTGGAGGAGCGCGTGGACTACGCCGGCAGGGTCCTGCGGGAAATCGCTCACGAGGACGTGCTTCGGGGGATCGATCGGTGCAGGGTCGAAGGCGTGGAGGCCGTTGCCGTGTGCTTCATGCACGCCTATGCCAATGACGGGAACGAGCGCAGGGCAGGGGAATGGCTGAGAGAGCACCTGCCCGAAGCCTACCTGTCCGTCTCCAGCGACATCCTGCCCCAGGTCCGTTTCTACGACCGCGTGAGCACCACGGTCCTCAACGCGGCCGTAGGCCCCATCTTGAAGCGCTACCTCTCACGCCTGACCGCACGGCTCCAGGAGGAGCGCTTCCAGGGGGTCCTCCTCATCATGCAGTCGAACGGCGGGGTGACCACCCCGGAGGCCGTGATCCAGCTCGCGGCCAGCACGCTTCTCTCCGGTCCCGCAGCCGCGCCTGTGGCCGGGGTCGCCTATGCCGAGCCCCACGGGCACCGGAGTTTCATTACCGTGGACATGGGCGGAACCAGCTTCGACGCCGCGCTTATCAAGGACGGTGAGCCCATCGTGACCACGGACGGCAAGGTGAATCGCCATGCCCTGGCCCTGCCCATGATGGAGATCAACACGATCGGTGCGGGCGGGGGGTCCGTGGCCTGGATCGACGAGGGCGGCCTCCTGAAGATGGGCCCCAAGAGCGCCGGGGCGCGTCCCGGGCCGGTCTGTTACAGCCTCGGGGGGACCGAGCCCACGTGCAGCGACGCCAACCTGGTCCTGGGCTACTTGAGCGAGGACTACTTTGCCGGGGGCAAGATGCGGCTGGACCGGACTGCGGCCGAGAAGGCCATTTTGGAGCAGGTGGCCCGACCCCTCGGACTGAAAGGTATGGAAGCGGCCCACGGCATGTACCACATCATGAACGTGAACATGGCCTCGGCCATTCGAGAGATCTCGGTTCAGAGGGGATACGATCCCCGGGACTTTCTCCTGGTCTGCGCGGGCGGCGCAGGTCCCATTCACGCGGCCCTGATCGCAACGGAGCTGGAGATCCCCGAGATCCTCGTACCCAAGGAATCCTCCATCTTCTGTGCCGCCGGGATGCTGCTCTCCGACCTCAAGCACGACTTCGTGCGAAGCTATCACACGGTTTTCTCGTCCAAGAGCACCGATCGGGACCGCTTCCTCGGAATGGTCCGGGAGCTCGATCGGGAAGGCAGGACGGTGCTCTCGTCCGAAGGCATCCCTTCGGAGCGCATGCACCTCCGATTCAGCCTGGACCTGCGCTACGTGGGCCAGTATCACGAGGTGAACGTGGAGGCCGATGAAGCCGACGTCCAATCCATGAACTGCGAGGGGATGCGAAAGGGGTTCCATCGCGAGCACAACCGTCTTTACGGCTACGATCTGGAGCAGGAAGGTACCGAGGTGGAGCTGGTCAACGTACGCATGTCCGCCGTGGGCATCACCGAGAAGCCGAGCTTTCGCGAGGAGCCGTTTCAGGGGGAGGACCCTTCGTCCTGTCTCAAAGGGGAAAGGCCCGTCTTCCTGCCCGAAGAAAACGCCTACCGGGGCGTGCCCGTGTACGACGGCAACCGCATGGGCCACGGCCATCGCCTCACGGGGCCGGCCATCATCGAGCAGGTGAACACGACAATCTTCGTCCCAACCGGCTGGGACATGGCGTGCGATCCCTTTGGGAGCTATGTGCTGAGCGTTCGTTCGTAGGACGTTGGGGAGGCGCTTGAACATCGTACTGCACCACGAAGACCACGAAGACCACGAAGAGGGAAGAGTTTGAAAACACGATCCTATTTTCCTTCGTGTCCTTCGTGAGCTTCGTGGTGAAAGGCTTTCGGTTGACATGCATAAGGGATGCAGGAGGACCGCATGAACAAGGACAAGATCGACCCGATTCTCGCCTCCGTGCTCCAGAGGCGGTTCAAGTCCATTACCGAGGAGATGGGGTTGACCCTGCTTCGCACCACGAGGTCTCCCATTCTGAATGAGGCGCGGGACTTCGTCACGGGCCTCTACGACCGAAACGGGCGCATGCTGGAGCAGACCGAGTACATCCCGGTGCTGGCGTTTGCCATTCAGCCGGCCTGCGAATACATCGTGGGGTATTTCGGCGACGACATTCATCCGGGGGATGTGATCCTGCACAACGACGTGTTCACCGGCGGGAATCAGAACGCCGACGTGGCCGTGTTCAAGCCGATCTTTCACCAGGGCGAGCTCATGGCCTGGGCGGCTTGCAAAGGGCACCAGGCGGACATCGGCGGGGCCGTGGCCGGAGGATACAACCCGGAGGCCCGAGAGGTGTGGCAGGAGGCCCTTCGAATCACGCCGGTGAAGGTGTACGAGGCGGGGAAATTTCGAAAGGACGTCTGGGATTTCGTGTTCGCCAATATTCGCTACGACATCGTGGAGGAGGACATCAAGGCGGAGATCGGCGGGTGTGTCGTGGGGGAGCGGGGCGTACAGGCCCTGCTGGAGCGTTACGGGCCGGAGACCTTCAAGGACCACGTGGAGTACCTGTTCGACGTCACCGAACGCATGGTGAGAAAGGAGATCCGCGAGATCCCGGACGGCACCTATCGCGGGGACAGCGTGGTCTACTACGACGGCATCCACGATGGCTCGGAGATGACCATTCGCCTGAGCGTGGGGGTGGCAGGGGAGGAGATCACCTTTGATTTCACCGGGTCCTCTCCCCAGACCGAGGGGTTTGTCAATGCCCCATATGCGGCCACGGCGTCGGCGGTTCTCCTCACCTTTCTCATGCTCATCAATCCGGACATCCCTCACAACGACGGCATCCTCAGGCCCATCCACATCGTGAACCCGGAAGGGTCGTTCCTGAACGCTTGTTTCCCTGCGGCGACCACCTTTGGAAACAGCATCACCGGACCCAACTCGGACGCCATTCTCAAGGCGTTTTCAGAGCCCCTGCCCAGGCGGGTCACCGCCGGCTGGAACCGGTTTCTGGGTTTCACCATCACGGGATGGGATCCAAGAAAGGACCGGTCTTACGTGGACATCCTGTTCCTGGCCCTCAAGGGGGGATCGGGCGGGACGTGGATGGCCGACGGGTACGACCATATCGGTCTGATCAACTGCGCCGGTGGCATCCTGGCCCAGGACTACGAGATGTTCGAGATCCATGACCCGCACTTCCTGATCCGCCACGAGTATCTTCCGGATTCGGCCGGCGCAGGGCGCTGGCGCGGAGGCCTGGGCGTGGAGACCGAGTTCGAGATCTACGGGGAGAACGTGACCGGCATCGCATTCGGCGACGGGATCGAGGAGGAAGCCCGGGCCTTCGGCCTCTTCGGAGGCAAGCCCGGCACGGTGAACCGGGCGGAGTTTCGATACCCCGACGGCACCGTGCGAACGGCCAGGGCCAAGGAGATCATTCGGGACATCCCCCCGCACACGGTTTTCAAAGACCAGGCCGGAGGCGGGGGAGGGTATGGAAACCCCCTGGAACGCCCCGTGGAGCAGGTCCTGGAGGACGTGCGAAACGAGCTCGTGTCCGTACGCTCCGCACGGGAGGACTACGGCGTGGTCGTGGACGAGGTGACCCTGGAGCTGGACGAACAAGCCACACAGAAGTTGAGGGAGGCATGACCATGGGAGGCTGTCGAGTGGAGCACATCGGTATTCTGGTGGAGGACCTGGATCGAAGCCTGGGCGTCTTCGAGCGACTGCTCGGTCTTGGGGCGGCCGAGGTGAAGGACATGCCGGACGTGGGCATGCGGGTGGCGAGCCTTCGAGCCGAGAACATCCGCATCGAGCTGATCCAGTACACCTCCGAGACCGGCGGTTTCGGCCGGAAGGTGATGGGCTCGGCTGCCGGGTACAACCACATCGCCGTGGAGGTGGACGACCTGGGGCCCGCCCTGAAGGAGTGGGAGGCCGGTGGGGTGCAGGTCATGGAGGGGTTCCCCCGTGACGGGAGCCACGGCAGGGTCGCCTTTTTCGAGCCATCCACCACGGAAGGGCTCCTGTTGGAAGTCTGCGAGGCCTGAGGAGGAAGCAGGAATGACGAACGGAAGAGATCGAAAGCTGTGGAATGAGCGCGTGGAGACCCTTTCCGGGGAAGAGCTCCGGGCGCTTCAGCTGAAACGACTGCAGAAGCAGGTGGCCTACAACGTGGAGAACAGCCCGGTGTACCGGAGGAAGTTCGAGGAGGTCGGGGCCACACCGGCGGATATTCGAAGCCTCGAGGACTTCGCACGCATTCCCATTATGACCAAGGATGAGCACCGCCAGGCCCAGGAGAAATCCATCGAGCGATATGGGAACCCCTTCGAGCTCTTGGCCTGCGCTCCGAGGGAGAAGATCGTCCGCATCAACTCCACGTCAGGCACTACCGGAACGCCGACCCTCTACACCCTGACCCGGCACGACGTAGGCGTCGTGAACGAGATGCACGCGCGGAAGTACTGGCGCGCCGGGATCCGTCCCGGCGATGTCATGATCCAGGCCCTGTCCCTGAGCATGTTCACCGGCGGGCTTCCGCTGTCCGAGGGCATTCAGCACATGGGGGCGTGCGTGGTCCCCGTAGGGATCGAAGGCGGGACACGCCGCGTTCTCGATTTCATCCGGCTCACCGACCCGGTGGCCATTATTGCGACACCCTCCTTCGGGCAGTACATGATCGAGCGCTGCCCCGAACTCGTGGGCAAGGAGGCGCGGGACCTCGGGCTTCGATGGTTCTTCTGCGCAGGGGAGCCCGGCGGCGGGAACCCCGAGGTGAGAAAGGTCCTGGCCGAGGGATTCGGGGCCAAGGTGTTCGATCACACCGGCGGGGGGCACGCCTTTCATGGAATCTCCTGTGATGAACCGCCGGAGCAGTACACGGGCATGCACTTTGTGAGCGAGGACCACTGCCTCCTGGAACTGGTCGACCCGGCTACCAAGGAACCCGTTCCGCTCGAGCACGGGGCCCGGGGAGAGATGGTGTTTACGTTTCTCCTCTGGGAGGGAGGGCCTTTCATGCGTTATGCGCTCGGGGACATCCTGGAGATCTCCACAAAGCCCTGTGCCTGCGGCATGCCGGGCAAGACCTTTCGGATCGTGGGGCGGGCGGACGACATGCTCATCGTCAAGGGCGTGAATGTCTATCCCGAGGCGATCAAGGGGGCGATCCTTTCGTTCCACCCCCGAGTGACCGGTCACTTCCGGATCCGCCTGAAACGGCCCGGTCCGGTGGTGGAGCCGCCTCTCCGAGTCCGGCTGGAGTACGGCCACGGCGTGTCCGAGAAGGACCTCGCCGGCCTGGAGGAGGATCTCATGAACCACTTCCGCCAGGAGCTTCGCATCGCTCCAGAGCTCGAGTGGGTGGCCCCGGAGAGTCTGCCCCGCGAGAAGAAGAAGACCCGGTACATCGAGATCGAGGAAGCGTCCTGAAAACACGGAGGCGGTCATGACCGAGGAGAAGGACGTCCTTGAAGGCAAGCGGGTGCTCGTTGTGGACGACGAGCCAGATATTTTGTCCTCCCTCGAGGAGTTGCTGGACGACTGCATCCTGGATCGGGCCGGGACGTACGATTCGGCCAGAGACCTCCTGGAGGTCAACCGGTATGACGCGGCCATCCTGGACATCATGGGTGTGCGGGGCTACGACTTGCTGGCTCTGACCAATGAAAAGGGCATTCCCACCCTCATGCTCACGGCCCACGCCCTCAATGCAGACAACCTGGTCAAGTCTCTCAAGCGGGGGGCCCGGGCATACGTGCCCAAGGACAAGATCGTGGAGATCCGGACGTTCCTTCGAGACATTCTCGAGGAAACGCCGGGGCGCGGGCTCCTGGGCCGATGGTTTGTGAGGCTTGAGCCGTTTTTCGAGGAGAAGTTCGGAGAGTACTGGAAAGAGAAGTCCGACCCGGAGTTCTGGCGCAAGTATTACTGATGGACGGTTTCGCAAAAATACGCTCGACCGTCTGTTGGCTACATTTCAGTCATTGGACCGTTAGAGGCAAATCTCTAGATTACGGGCATTTTGCGACTCAATCACGGATTCCGTTCATGATTTCTGCGATCTTCGCGTCTTTGAGGCGAACATGAGGGAGAAACCTGTGACGGCACAGGAACCCGATTTGAGCACGCAGGTGGCGGGCGTGCGGTTTCAAAGCCCCCTCGTGGTCTCTTCGTCCGAGTGCACTGCGGACCTGGACCTGGTGCAGCGGCTGTGTCAGGGGCCGGTAGGCGCACTCGTGACCAAGACGTTCACCTCCAATCCCGCCCACAAGGTCCGCGTCCGGCCGTACCAGTTTCCCCTGCGGGCCCTGGGGAAAGGCTTCCGCGAGGGCAAGGCCCTGTACTCCCTGGCCGCACCCCACGTGGAGGACCTGGATGCGTGGTGCAGGAAGATCTCGCACATGGCGGATCTCTCTCAGCGCGGCGGGGTGGTGCTCGTGGCGAGCTTCTTCGAGGAACCCGACGCCGTGGATCTCTGGGTGGAGACGGCCAGGCGCCTGGAGGCGGCGGGCCCGGCCATGCTCGAGCTCAACTTCTCGTGCCCTCACGTATCTCAGATTCTGACCCGTGGATTCGAGACCGCCGTGCGCATCCTGGAGGCGGTCCTGAAGATCGCCGCGGTCCCGGTGGGCGTGAAGATCGGGCCCACACTCGAGCCCCTGGAATCGGCGGCAGCCGCCCTGGAGAATGCCGGTGCGGCCTTTCTCACGGCCCACAACGCACCCGGAGGGATCGTGGTGGATGTGGAGCGCGAAGAGCCTTTCGGGGCCCCTGCCATCGGCGGGTATGCCCCGGGTCGGGCCTTCCTGCCCATGTCCCTCGCCCGGGTGGTGCGCATCCGTAAAGCTGCGTCCATTCCCGTAGTCGGTGTAGGCGGTGTGTCGAACCACCGAGACGCGCTCCAGTACCTCCTCGTGGGCTGTCCGCTCGTGGGCGTGGGCTCGGCCCTTTACTTCGACGGCCCCGTGTTGATGGAACGCATGCACCGGGGCCTTGCGGGATGGATGACGAAGAAGGGGTATGAAAGCCTGGAGGACGTCATCGGCCGCGTGTTTCCGCGCATTGAGAATGCCGCCGCCCTTGGAGCGCGGGAGCCGTACCCCTACACGGTTCCTCCGGACGGCCCGTACGTTCCAAAGGCCGATGCCTTGGCCTGCACGGCCTGCGGAGCCTGTGTCCGCGGATGCATTTACGGCGCGCTCGAGATCAGCGAAGCAGGATGCGCGGAGGTCGATGCGGACCGGTGCTGGAGCTGCGGGTTCTGCGTGGGTGTGTGCCCCGAGGGGGCCTTGTCGCTTCGGGATCGCCGGGACCCGGATCGCGTGGTCTGGAGCAACCGGGGCACGGCCCGGTCCTTTGTGGAAAGCACCTCCTAAACCCCTCCCCTTCGACGTATTCCGTTCGGGATACACACGAGGATCGGCTTCTGCAACGCCGACTCCTCGAATTCTTCTTCCATGGGGCTCCTTTCTCCATGGAAGACCGCCGGGATCGGACTGCCCCCTGCCATAAGCGTTTTCCCTTCGCACACCTCCTTGACATGGCCACAGGGATGATTATTCAAAAATAAGAAGCGCTCTTGTCGGTACGTACCTCAGAAAGCCCTGGAAACGGTTGATCAAAGTCGCTGGTGATGGATTTTAGGATGCTGTTCACAGGGCTTTTTTAAACGCCAGGGATTCATTCCAGGGGAGATCGGCCATGCGGAACTACTATGTCATTCTAGGGATCGGCAAAGGCGCCAGCCTGGAAAAGATCAAGAAGGCCTACCGATCCGTTGTGAAGAAGGTTCATCCGGACATGACCCAAAGCCCGGACAGCAAGGAACGTTTCCAGGAGACCCGGGAGGCCTACGAGATCCTGAGCGATGAGACCAAAAGAAGGCAATATGACGCGGCACTGGAAAGGCAGGGAACCTCCCTCCAGGTCAGGCAGAGGCCTGAGATCGTCCGCGCTAGAAATGCGCAATGGAACGAGATGGAAAATCGGTTCTTTTCCTCGGCCGACGAGTTCTTTGAAGGGTTTCTCCCGGGGTTTTTTGACAGACCCCCCCGCAGAGGCCAGGGAAAGGACCTCTACTATGAGGCCATCCTTACGCCGGTGGAAGCCGCCCGCGGAGGGCTTTTCCCGATCCCGATTCCCGTGCTGGAGCCCTGCCCGAGGTGCGGGAAATCCGGGGTGTGGGAGGATGTCTTCTGCCCGGTGTGCCGCGGATACGGAAGGGTGCGCAGAGAACGGGAGATCACGCTGAGCATCCCACCGAACGTGACCCATGGAACGAAAATCACGGTGTCTCTGGAGGATATTGGTCTCAGGGATGTCGATTTGAATATGGTCTTTTACATTGGTTCGGATTGAGAATTCCTTTGACCCGTTCAATATGAGCATGGAGGGAACGCAAATGAAGCTATGGGATCGAGTCCAGAGAGGAATGGAAGCCGGTTTTGATTCCGCGTTGACCGCTGTTCATGTGATCACGGAAAAGGCGGGTGAGGGCATCGAGCTCACCCGATTGCGGCGGGAGAAGGCCCGGCTGGAGACCCAGATCACGAGGCAACTGGCAGCGCTCGGGAATGCAGTCTATGAAAAAATCTCCGAGCAAAGACTCCACGATATCGCTGAGAAGTTGGAGATTCAAGACATCCTCCTGCAGCTTGCCGAGGAAGAAGCCCATATCGTTCGAATCGACCAGCGCCTTTCGCGGGAGTTGAACGAAGAAGACGCAGGGAAACCCGCCGACAATCCCGGGGAAACGTCCACGGACTGAAGCTGCGACCATGGCCCGTCATAGGCTGTGGGGAGGTCTGCCGGAATCTCTTTCCAGTGAGTGACCTCACAACAGCGCGGAGAACGGAAAGGTCCTTCATGCCGGTGCAAAGAAGTGCCATGCACCGGCATGAAGGACGAGTTGCCTGCATGTAACCTGTTTTGAAAGCAATGCATATCTCTTTATTGAATTTTCTATACTTATTCAGTCGGTTATATCCCGGCTTTTTTGTTGACACCCTTTTTTCTGCGTGGGTATCATTCGATTGTTCCATCAGCTTCAGAAAACGCCGTTTTTTGCAATCTCGTTCCTGCACACGGCATCTTCTTCATCAACGTTTCGATTTCCGATTCCAACGGCGTCGTTTTCCGACAACGAATTCCACACCGCACAGTATACAGCATCCTTTTTCAATGAGCCGGCTTTTGTGGGCTCGCCGGATTCACGGAAGGGAGGAGGGGCGATGAGAACTTTGGGGATTCTCGGTTTGATCGCACTCGCAGTCATGGTGTGTTTTACGGTTGCGTCCCCCGGCTGGTGCTGTTCCAAGCACGGCGTAGGTCAAGGGGCCCAACCACAAGGCAATATGGGCACTCCTGCCTCTAAGGGCGGAGAGGACCATCCCATGCCGGGAGGCATGGACGACAACGCCGTGAACACCCACCGGGAAGGAGCAGACGATGCCTCCCGGCAATTGGGAGGGTCCGGCCTCCCGGGCAGCGGGGATGGAAACGGCTCGGGGGTGAGGTTTACCGGTGACGGGAGCATTCGAGGAAGCCACCTGAGCACCTCCCCGGGGACCGATGATGGGGGCAAGGGAGACCAGGAGGACCAGACCGGTGCCGTCAAATTCCTAACACAGCTCCTCTTGGGGGAGGCCATAGGCATCTACACCAAGGAGGAGGTGGACATGTTACTTGAGTTGCCTCTCATCCTCGATACCGAGTACGTGCCACCCGAGGACAAGCCAGTTTTGCCGAAGAAAAAGCCTGACAAAACGAAGGGCCTTTATTTGGGGCTTGCTGACATTTTTCATTCTGCACTCACGACGGACAATAGCGAGATGAAGGAAGATGATCCCCGTAGGGCATTGATTATTCTGATCGGCGCCTTCGGCGGGATGGCCGAGACCGGGACTCGGGCCTCGGATTATTGATGCCGTGACGCCTTGAACCCTGCCTTAGAAGCCCTTATGCCCTTGGCGGATCAGTGCTTCGTGCCTTGACGGAATTTTCCTTATTCAATCCTCGTCCCGCGAATGCGGGGTGATTTTCTTTGATTTCAGGGGATGGCGATGAAGAAACCCGTTCTGATTCTGCTTCTTCCTTTCCTGGGAATGCTCCTTTATGCATGGCAGGCGCTTGCGATCCAGTCCTTCAGCTCCAGGCTGGCAGGCGGAAAACCCAAGGTGGAATCCCTGAAACCCGATGAGGTCGATCCGATCCTTCACCTGGCCCTGCGTGCCCTGGAAGAGGCCCGTGCGGATCGGCTCGACAGGGTCCCCTACGTGAAGACCTCCCCGGAAACCCGAATTGCGTTCAAGGGAGGAACAGGAAACGGCCGGTTCGCGCAGAACGGCCTCGTGGTGACCGAATACCGGAAGCTGGAGTCCGGCGCCTTCTCCCTGGAGGCCGTGATCGAGTCCATGGGGCCTTCCGGCCGGATAGGCCTGAGCCGGAATCACATGGTCTTCAGCGTGTGCAAGGGGGGGCAGGCGCAATGTGCCGGCTTGAAAAACGCCCTGCTGGAGATGTCAAAGGCCATGGAAGAGGGCCCGCCTGAGGCCCGGCAAGAATTCAAGGACGATGTGATCGGCTATCAGAAGAAACTCGGGATCGCCCCGGACGGCGTTCTAAACGAGAAGACCGCAGAAGCCATTGCAGGCGACCTGCCGGTCCTGGACATTCAGGAGATAACCTCCAGCGTCCTGTATCCGGAAAAGCCTCGGCACGTCGTGTTCATTCTTCCCAGGGAGGAAGTGGTCCGGAACGCAGGGGCCTTCAATCGCGGGATCGACAGCCTCCAGGAAGTGAGAGCGCACGCGATTCCTTCCACGGACTTCCGGGATCATGCAAAGGACGGTGGAGAGTACGTGCTCTTTGTCTTCTTTCTGGATCGCGTGAACCCTTCCCTGGACCTGAGAACCGGCTTTTCTCAAAGCCCGGGCACTCCGCCGGACACCATGACCTCCAAGCAGTACCCCCTGCCCGGGAAATGGCCCGTGCTCGCGGAGCCCTTTCAATCAGGCCCGATCGCGGATTCGGACCGGTTGTACGTGCATATCCTGCTGGGGGGATTCCCCGTATCTGAAATCCGGATCCTCTAATTTGCCCGCCCCGGAGAAATGTGGGCTACACCGCCGTAGTCCCCTTTGTCGCACAGGACAACGTCCTCTGCCGACGTGAGCCAAATGAGTTCCCTGGGCAGCCCCCCGGCCATGCCGGGGGACCTGCGGAGGTTGACCATTGCGGGAGGAAAAGAGGGCCTCCCGAGCGGTCCATCGCCCACACGCGTTTCCATAGGCGTCACTTTTCCACCAGTTCCACGCGGCGGTTTTTGGCCCTTCCTTCGTCGGTCTTGTTCGATGCGATGGGACACGCAAAAGATACACCCACGGGGGCAAGGCGGCTTTCAGCGATTCCGTATTGACGGACCAGGGCACTCACCACCGATTTTGCCCTTCGCTGCGACAGGTCCATATTAAAGCCGAACGTTCCCACATTGTCCGTATGGCCTACGACCATCAGGTTCATTCCCGGATTTTCCTTCAAGAGCTTGGCGATTTGCTCCAATGTAGGCTCTGATTCAGGTTTGATATCGGCCTTGTTGAAATCGAAGTAGATCCCGTAGAGGGCAATGCTTCCCGTGGTGGAAATCTCCCCGGCCATTTCCTCGGCCTGAATGACGACCATTTTCTGTTCACGCTTTTTGGACTGAATGATATCCACCGCGGCAACGGTCCGCCCTTTGAAGGCCCTGCAGGAATGTCCGGGTTGGACCGTGTAGGCCAGCACGGATACGTGGGCACCGCTCTCGCTCAGGACTCCCACGGTATACCGCTGAGTGGAGATACGCTCTCTCTGGGCGCAGGAGCCGGGCGAAAAGGCCGCGTCCTGGATCTGCTCGTCAGGCCGGAGAACCATGGACAGACTCATGTCCCCGCCTCCGCCGCTGCTGCCCCGGTTCGGATCGCCCCCACAGTCCATCTCGTTGCATTCATAGACAATCTCTCCGCCTTTGCTCTCGATCTCCTCCTGATAGTTCCTCACAACCTCCAGAGGCGACACCCCCTCGGGCATCAGATAGACCAGACGCCAATGCTCGCCTTCCACGGTGGTTTTCTGTTTCGGTTCGAAATAGATATTGTTGTGAGAGTCCCTCTTTTCTTTGATCCGCTCGAGTGCGGAGAGCGGCATGGTGAATTCGTCGAAGTCTTTGTGTACATATGAGACAATGAGCGAACCCGCATAACGCCCCAACAGCGGGGAGTCTTTGGCCCCCGACAGATCCTCTGTGGGCAGAGATGTGGCAGCAAGTGTGAGGGGGGTCCATGCCAACAGCATGATAATCGTCGCATATAACAGCCTGACCATGTTTTTTCTCCTTGTGTGGTTTTTGTTTTCTGGAAATGAAAAACGGGTTTTCCCGTGAAACCGGGAAGATCTCAAGGACAATGCGATGGGAGATTTTCTCGGTGTCTTGTCGGGAGGTAAAGAACTCTCGGCTTTTCCTGTTTGGGTTGCGGCGGTGCTGCGCCGGGTCCTTTGTAAAGGATTACGCTTTTTCCCCTACTAAGGATACGGAGAGCACAAAAAACGGGGAAGGGGAATACGGAATCGTATGGTTGAAGCCATAGGCTTTGTTCATCTCCTTGAAATGTTGATGTATTCGCAGAAAGCCTGCTACCTGGAGATTTGCCTCTAGGGACTCCAATGAGTTACAGCGCAGCCAACGGCGGTCGAGCGGATTTTTGCGAGACCGTCAAGTGCTCAAGGGGCCGCCGTTCGATGGGGTCCTCGGCCTTCACTGCTTGCTGTAATAGCTGTACTGCTCTCTTGGAAAGATCGTGATTGTGTAAACCGTGTCCCTGCTCTTGTACTTGGTAAAGTAAATCCCGTTTTTGTACACATACTTGTGGGTGCTGTTGTATTTGGATTCGGTGATGTGGTCCGGTTTTCCCAGTGCGCTGACCAGGGCATTGACGTCGCTTCCGATCCCGATGCCCTTTATTTTGTACTTGTTGATGCTGTACTCCTTAGGGGTTGAGGTCCCCACGCGGATCGTGACCACCTTGTCGTTCTTGTACCAGAACTCAATGCCGTATTGTCCGTACCGCTGATGCTTTCCGTCGGGAGGCAGGGGCGATTCCATGATGGTTTTCCCCAGGGAATCGACGATCTTCTGATAATCCGTTCCCAGGGTAATCCATCCCACGCTCACGCCCGGCTCCAGGGTCCAGACGTCCACCGGACTTGCCTTCGCATCGCCCTCAGCCGGTGCCTCCTGAGGTGCGGAGGCGGGCTGGCCCGGCTCCTGCTCCTGCCGGGCGGGCCGGCTTGGTTCCTGCTCCTGACGGGTCTCGTAAACGACCTTGTTGGCCTCCTGCTTCTGGCGGCTCTCTTCGTGGGCATCGGCCAGCTCTCCCTTCATGGCGGCATACTCCCGGGCCAGTTCGGGGCCGAAGGTCTTCTCGAAGTTCAGGTCATCGAGCTTGATCTCCACGGCGTGGTCGCCTTGATCGCATTGGATGAAGTCCGCAGCCGAGACGAGCCAGACGATACGCTGGCACTGCACAACGGAACCGTCCTTGAGAAAGACCTCGGCGTTGTCCCTCATGATGATGCCGTCCTTCAGGGACTCGGCGAATCCCAGGGACGGGAGCAGCAGCATGCCGGAGACGAGCACGATACCGGCGATCCGGATCCAGAAGATGGACGGCTTGGTCATGGTTTCATCTCTCCTTTGAAAAGGGGAGGTCTTCCCTCCGTAGAAGATGCAGGATTCAAGCGGCTATTTTGTGCACGAACTCCCCCCGCCTTGGCAGGGCGGGCGGATGGTCACGGGGTACGGAATGGGAACGTTGGGTTCAAAGGCATCATAAAGAGGAGGCCCGGGAGTGTCAATCGGCAGGGGGATGCCTTCGCCGACCTTGGGACAGGCCGGACCCTGGAGAAAGCGATTACCGGCAGGGAGAAATACGGTGAACGCGGGCTGGAAATCACGGCCCCTCGCCGGCTCGAGACCGGCGGGCGTGCTTTTCCGTGATCTCCCGTTGTATGGCGCCGGGATCGCCGAAGTAGATGCAGTGCCCCGGGCACACATTGTCCGCACAGGCGGGGACCAGCCCGTGGTCCACGCGCTCAAAGCAGAGGTCGCACTTGCAGGCGGCCTCCCGTTCCGGATCGACGACCACCGCTCCGTAAGGGCATGCGTCCACGCACAATCCGCATGCGATGCAGGTCTCGGGATCCAGGAGGACGAGCCCGTCCTCCCTCTTGGTGATCGCTTCTTCCGGGCAGGCCTCTGCGCACGGCGGCTCGTCACAGTGCCGGCACACACGGACATGATACAGGAAGTGCGGTTCGCCGTTTCTGATCTCCGGGCCCTCTTCCAGGACCTGAATGCGCGTGATCCCGGCCGGGTCCCGGTTCTCCTGTTTGCAGGCCACCTCGCACGTTCGGCAGCCCCAGCAGGAGGCGTGGTCGATGACCAGCTCATAGGGTTTCATGGGCCTTCCCCCGTCTCCGCGGTCTCCGGGCATATCCTGCACAGGAGCGTCCGCACGTGGGTCGCGCCCATGGCGGGATCGCAGTGCTCGTAGGCGTTGCTCGTGAGGATGTTGATGTTGGATTCCTCCCACCCGTGGCCGGGGTCCGCTTTTTCCGGGAACCACCAGGCATGTTCCGCAGACACGATCCTGGGGTCCATGCCCTCGAAGAGCTTGGCCCTCTGCCGCACCCTGCCCCGGGGCGATTCGATGACGACCCAATCCCCTTCGCGAATGCCCTCCTTTTCGGCGGCCTCCGGGTGGATCTCGACGACCGGGTCCGGGTGGAGCTCCCGGAGCCAGGGGAGCTGACGGTTTTCCGTGTGGAAAAACCCCGGGATGCGTCTTCCCGTGATCAGGATGTAGGGATACGCCTTGTGGAGCTCCGGCGTGCTCACCGGGCTTTCGGGCGCTTCCCGATACTGGGGCAGGGGATCATACCCCCACTGTTCCAGGAGCGTGGAGTAGAGCTCGAAGCGTCCCGTGGGCGTGGAGAACCCCCTTTCCTCGTATTTCCTGTACTGGACTTCCCCCCGGATGTGATCCATGCCCTTGAACTCCTGCCACGTGATTCCCAGGGGTTTGAGGATGAAGTCCAGCCCTCCCTCGAAGGTGTCCCACCAGAACGCTTCCTGCCCCACCCGGTGGGCCAGGTCGTTCAGCATCTCGTGATCCGAGCGGCACTCCCCGATCTGTACGGCCTTTCTCCGCGGAAAGATGTACCCGTGCCGCTTCCAGAAGTCCGCGATGTAGTCCATCTCGAGCCATGTGGCCGCAGGGAGGACGATATCCGCAAGCTCGGCCGTGGGCGTGAGGAAGAAATCCGAGACGGCCATGAAATCCACGGCCTTGAGCGCCCTGTAGACCTCCTTGGCATTGCCCCGGGTCATCAGCGGATTGGAGCTGATGAAAAAGAGCATCTTCACGGGATAGGGGGCCTCTTCGAGGACGGCGTCCCACACGCACTTGGGATTGATGATGGCGAAGTTCCCGGCCAGGCGGAACCGCTCGCCCCCGAGCCGCTTCTCGGCCTGTTCCGGCGGGAGCATGTCGTGGGCCCCGAACCGGCCCACATTGACCATCCTCGGGGGCTTGAACAGGACCTGGCCTCCCTTGGCGTCGATGTTGCCCGTGATCCCCATGAGGGCCAGGAGCGCGCGGTTGTTGTCCGCGCAATTGACCTGCTGCTCGATGGCCACGCCCCACTGGATGGCGGCCGGCTTGGTGGTGGCAAAAAGCCGCGCCGCCTCCTGAATCTTTTCCCGAGGCACCCAGGTGATCTCCTCGACCCGCTCCAGGGGGTACTCGTTGATCCGCTCCACAAAAGGCTCCCAGCCGTGGACGTGCTCTTCCACGAAGTCCCGGTCATAGAGCTCTTCGTGGACGATCACATGGGCCATTCCCAGGGCGAGGGCCGTGTCCGTGCCCGGCCTCAGGGGGAGCCAGACGTCCGCCCGGGCCGCGATGCGGGTGAGCCGGGGGTCCACAGCAATGAGCTTGGCCCCGGCATCCAGGGCCTGGGAAAAGGGCTCGCCCTTGTAGCAGTCCGGGTTGCTGATCACCACATTGTTGCCCCAGACCATGATGCACTTGGGATGGTTCGCATAGTCCACAATGGGGTTGGTGCCGCAGGTGATGATGGTGGTGGCGATTCGCGGTCCATAGCAGAAGTGCCCGGCCGTCAAAACGTTCGGGGTCCCCAGGAGATTGGCGAACCGATAGATCACCGCCTCGTTTTCCCGCCCGGTCCCGTACCCGAGCACCACGGACTCTGCGCCGAATCGGTCCTTGTAGTCCAGGATCCTCTCCGCGATGGTGTCCAGGGCCTCATCCCAGGAGATGCGCTCCCATTTTCCGCTCCCCTTGGGACCGATCCTGCGCACCGGATGGGTCAGCCGGTCCGGGTGGTACACCAGTTGGGTGGCCGCGATCCCCTTGGAGCAGAGCGTTCCGTGGTTGATCGGGCAGTCCGGGTCCCCGGCAATCTTCTCGATCCTGCCGTCTTTGAGATAGACGAGCACACCGCATCCGCCGTGACACATTCGGCAGTGGCTCTTGACCACGGTGTCGTACCCGTAGACCTCCATTTCCTTTTCCCAGTTGGAAACCTTGAACTCGGGCATGCGCTTTCTCCTCTTCCCGGGGGAGATTCGAGGCCCTCCACGGGCGCCTTGCTACCCGGCCTCCGGAAAGATCTTTCCCGGATTCATCAGCCCTTTGGGATCGATAAGGCTCTTGATCTGCCGCATCAGGTCCAGGCCGTCTCCGTGCTCCTTCTGCATGAACCGGCGCTTGCCGATGCCCACTCCGTGCTCGCCGGTGCAGGTGCCGCCCAGCTCGATGGCCCGGGACACGATGCGGGAGTTGATCTCTTCCAGGATGCCCCATTCGGCCGGATCGTCCGGGTCCCCCACCATCACCACATGGAGGTTGCCGTCCCCGGCATGTCCGAACACGTAGCCCACGGCCTGCTTATCGTCCACCAGTCCCTGGGCGAATACCACCATGTCCGGGTAGGCGGAGATGGGCACCGCTGCATCGACGATCAGCGTGTCTTTTCCGGGGTGCGCCCGGTGGATGGTTTCCCAGGCTTCGTGCCGTGCCCGCCAGAGGTCCTTCCGCTGCGCTTCGTCCGTGCCGGTGGAAAAGTCCACCGCGCCGCACTCCCGGCAGAGCTCCTCGGCCGTATAGGAGATGGAGGTCAGCATCTGGCGGTCGATGCCGTGGAACTCGCAGAAAAGCGTGGGGGCCTCGGGCAGACCCAGCCCCTTTTCGCGGTTCATCAGGCGGATCAGCCCGGGCGGCAGCAGCTCCAGGGCGGCCGGCTCGAGGCCGGCGCCGATCAACACGGCCACGGCCTGGGATGCCTCGGTCAGGCGGTCGAACACGGCCGTGGCCGCCAGATGATGCGACGGGATGCCGGCCAGCCGCAACGTGGCGGCGGTGACCACGCCCAGGGTGCCTTCCGATCCCACGAACAGGCGTGTCAGGTCGTAGCCGGATGAGGATTTCGGGGCCCGGCAGCCCGTGTGAATGATGCCGCCTCCGGGCAGGACCACGGTCAACCGGAGGACATAGTCCTTGGTGGCCCCGTACTTGACGGTCTGAACGCCCGAGGCATTGTTGGCGATCATGCCGCCGATGGTCGCATCCGCACCGGGATCCGGGGGGAAGAACAGACCGTGTCGACCGGCCTCCCGGTTCAGTGTCTTGCGAAGGACCCCGGGCTGCACATCGGCCTGAAGGTCCTGAGGGCGGATGGCTGTAATCTGATTCATCTGGGAGAGATCCATGACCAGCCCTCCGCAGACCGGCACCGGATTGCCCTCGGTGCTGGTCCCGGCCCCCCAGGGCGTAACCGGAATGTTTTCTGCATAGGTCCAGCGGAGGATGCTTGCCACCTCGTTGGTTTCGATCGGCCAGATGATGCCGGCCGGAAGGACCCCCCGATGAGGGGAGATGTCGCGCAGGTGGAGGTTGCGATTGGAGATGCCCGTGGAAAACCGGTCGGAGGGAACCAGGGCCGCCAGGGTCTCGAGCGGGCCTTTGGAGAACGCTTGGGTCATGATCGTCGATCCCCTATGGGTTGAGGATTCATCGATTCGGGAATTCGTGGCTTTCCGCTCCACACCGCCAAAAGAAAGGGAGCGGCCGATCCCGGAAAAAAGGCGGCGGTCCTCTTATCTCAAATTCCTCTTCCGTTCAACATTCCACAAACGGAAGGCCTCGAAAAAATCCTTCTCCTCTCCTCTCAGGACGATCAAACGGCGGAGATCGTCCGGATCGATCCCCTCCCTGGCCGCACATTCAGACGTGTATGCATCGAGAAGGTCCGTGTTCACGTACCCGGGGATGCAGCCGTAGAAGGATTGGAGGGCTCCCTCCCGAACCGATTCCGGGGAAGGCGGGCGGCGCGACGACCACTCATACCCCTTTTCCCGGGCATGCTCGGTCAGCACCATGGCAATGTAATTGCTCAGGGAGCGGAATTGGCCATCCGCCAACTCCTCGAGGGCCTTCTTCAGTCCCTCCGGGACCTGAAAGGAGATGGTCGCTTTTTTCACCATGGCCTTCCCATACCCCATTTTTTAAGAGATTGCAATAAAAAAACATTGAAGTCTATTTGAAACTATTTATTTAAAATAGAAATAAATAGGTATCTCCCGGTGCATGAGGAAACGAGAATATCCGTTTTCGGCTTGAGATTCAAATGCTTAAGTATGGATGATCACTCATGGGCAGGGCAAGGTTCCCGAGGGGTGTTCCCGAAGGAGACCATGACATTCCTGCGGAACCGAGACGCTTGAGGCCGGGAAAGCCGTCACCTGCCTCCGGGATCCACTCGGACATCTTTCCGTCAGAGGCACCGCAGACCGTAAACGGATACCTCGTCTGAAAGAAAAAAAAGGCGCGACCGCAAACGCGGCCGCGCCTACCCGTTTGATCCCTTCCGTAGGGGCCTTCCGCTGCAGAAGGGCGGCGAAATCAGCTTCGGATCCTCCCGTGGAAGGCCGCTAGAATCCCCCTCCAGGATTTAGAAGTGTGCCAGGGGCCCTTTGATGTGGTCCACCCACATATCCGCGAAGTCGTCGTACTCGGCCATCCCTTTCAGGATGGGAACACATTCGAACCCGGCCTTGGTCAGAATCGAGATCCAGGAGTCGTCCTCCTCACCCGCCATGTCGTTCTTTGCATGATCTCCGGCCACGGACATAAAAGGCATGAGAAAGACCTTCTTCACTCCCTTTTTCTCCAGTTGCTCCTTCATCAAGTCGATATCCGGAAACCCCTCGACGGTTCCCACGAAGACGTTCGAATCCACAAGCTGAATCTGATACATCAGGGCAGCGTAGAAGGCATTGGAGGGATGATGGGTGCCGTGCCCCATCAGCAGGACGGCATCGCCCGGTTTTCTTTCCTTGGGAAGGTTTTTCATCAATGCCTTCACGACCCGCGCCATGTCTTCCTGGGTGGCCAGGAGGGGGTATCCGAGCACGATGCGTTGAAAGGCGCCCATGGACTTGAATCCACCGACCACCTTTCGCAAATCATGGTACTCCGCCCCGCCAATGGTGTGCAGGGATTGAACCGCCACGTGCGTGAATCCTTCATCGATCATTTTGGAAAGCGCAACCTCAGGGGAATCCAGGTGCTTGCCCTGACCGGCCAGTTTGTGGCGGATGATGTGAGAGGTATACGCCCATCGAATCGGAATCCCTGAAAAGGCGGCCTTGGCGCGTTTCTCGATGTTCTCAAAGGACACCTGCGCGCTCTGTTCGCTCGATCCAAAGGCGACCAGGAGAATGCCGACCTTTTTCTCTTTTTTCTCTCCGTGCCCTTGGGCACCGGCAAAAGAGAAAAACACGAAAAGAAGGACGAAAACACACAGGATGGAGGCAATGAATTCTTGTCGTTTCTTCATGGCAAACCGTTCCTTTCTCATTCCCGGTATGATCAAAAAAAACCCTTCAAACAAGAAACTCGTTTGAAGGGCTGCACCCAGTTTCCTTGACCCATTCAGAGGAGGCCGCACACGGTGTCCAATCCGCACACGTTCGGCCCTATGCAAGGCAGGTCTTCTGACTTCCCCCCCCGTTCAGCCGCCTTCCCATTCCGATGAATCGAAACAGTGGCAAGAGTACTGAAAGGGTTCCCTCATGTTTTCAAGGGAGGGGTTACAGCGGCGGGACCGTTCCCGATTCTCACGGGATTCCCTATTAAGCCGTATCGGCACCTTGATGAAATCCATATTCTCAAAAGGTTCTAATGTCAAGGCCCTCGTATCCTTTCCAGACGAAGGCTGTTTTCAGGCACCCTGGAAAACCCTTTTGACATGGTGAGCATTTTAGTATAGAATTCCGTTCTACGGAACAACGGTCCAAATATAATATTGCAAGACAGGAAACCGGTGAGGTGCTTTTGATTCGTTGCAGCCTTGCCAGCGCAGGCTGAGCAAAGGTTTCGAGGCCGTTTGCCATGATTCGAAGCGTGGAGCGTGTCCTGGATATTCTACTGCTTTTTTCCAACAAAAAGCCGCGCTGGAGTCTGACCGAAATATCCAAGCAAACAGAAATACCAAAAACGACAGTATTCAATCTGGTTAAAACACTTGAAGTAAAAGGATTTATCAGACAAGATAAGGAGACATTAAAATATACACTGGGTCATAAGCTGTTTACACTTGGAAGCACAATGATTGAGACTTTTGAAATCAATCAAAAAGCGATAGTACCGAGTCATTATCTTGCTGAAAGCACAGGATTGAATTGTAAAGTTGGAATATGGGATGATGATGCGGTAATCGTTACGGTAGATATTGGGTTAGCACATACTGGATTTCTTTCTAAAAGACTTGGACCTCGCCTTGTTGCCTATTGTTCCGCCCTTGGTCGATCCATTTTAGCCTATATTAGCTCGGACAGATTACATTCATATCTTGATCAAACGGAACTTGTTTCTTTAACGCCCAACACAATTGTTGATAGAGAACAGCTTTTACACCAGTTGCAGCTGACAAGACATCTCGGTTATTCTATCAATAAAGAAGAAATCAACCTGGGTGCTTCGAGCATTGGGGCCCCTGTGTTCGCAGGAGATCAGGAGGTCGTGGCTTCCATCTGCCTGGACGGTCCAACGGATGTGATTTTGGGCGAGAAGATGAACACCTATATTGAAGCCTTGAAAAGCGCGGCAGCTGAAATTTCCTTATCCATGGGGTGGCGTCGCGTGTTGCCCGGTGAGGTCGATTGAGCCCGGTCAGGGTGTTCCCGGCATCCAAGGATCGCAGGAGGCTGAAATCGAAACCATCCATTGCGATATTCTCGTCGTAGGAGGCGGACCGGCAGGATGCTTTGCCGCGATCAAGGCCCGGGAGCAGGGTGCAAGGGACGTCGTCCTGGCGGATAAGGGCTATGTCGGAAAAAGCGGCTGCGGGAAGTTTGCAGCAGGGTCCTTCAAGTGCTTTATCCCCGAAGAGGACGACTTTGACCTCTGGTTCGGTAAAGCCGTCGAGGAAGGGTGGTACATCAACGATCAGATCTGGACGAAGATCCACCTCGAGGAGGTCTACGAGCGGGCGCGAGAGCTGGACTCTTGGGGAGTTCCTTTTCTAAAAGATGAAAGCGGACGGTTCGAAAGGCTCGAGGGGCAGGGTTCTTCTGAGGAGCGGCCCATCAGGACCATGATGTTCCAGGGGCCGGCGCTCATGGACGTTCTGAGGAAGAGGACAAGAGAAGCGGGGGTCAGGATTCTTGACAAGATCATGGTCACCCACCTGCTTCATGACCGGAAGGACGGGACCGCGGTCGCAGGCGCGCTGGGGTTCGAACTCCGGACCGGAACCACGGCCTGTTTTCACTCCCGGGCTACGATTCTCACGACCGGCGCGCAGGCGTTCAAGTCCCACTATGCCTACCAGAAGATGGTGACCGGGGATGCGCATGTCATGGGCCTGCGAGCCGGGGCCACCCTCACCAACTACGAGTTCTGCTGTCACCACCTCTCCTGCGCGGATTTCGACACCACCGGCATGAATGTCCTTCAGGGAAAAGGGGCTCGGTTCGTCAATGCGCGCGGCGAGCGCTACATGACCAAATACGATTCGGAGTACGGGGACCACGCGGCCATGAATCGGTTGTCCGCGGCCATGGCCTGCGAGATCAGGCTTGGAAACGGGCCGCTGTACTTCGATTTCAGCAGCTTTGACAGGTCCACCCTTTCCTACTTCAAGAAAACCCTCCCAATCATGTACCGCGCCTTTGAGAGAGCGGGATACATCCGTGACCACAGGATCCGCAAGCGCGTTCCGTGGGTATCCGTCAACATGGGGAACGTCGGTTACGGAGGAGGGTTGCGGATCAACACCCGTTGCGAAGCGGACCTTGCCGGTCTGTATGCCGCCGGGGACGCCACCTGCGTGCCCACCGCCGGGGTCGAGGGGTTCTGCGCCTATGCGGTGCCGTTCGCAACCACATCGGGCGCCAGAGCCGGACGGCATGCGGCCGAATACATTCAGGAGGGAGACGGGAGGGTCCCGGATCCGGATGACGTCGCGGCCTGTTCCCAGGCGCTTACACGGCCATTGAAACGCACATGCGGCGTAGAGCCGGATGTTGTGGTCCTGCAAGTCCAGGAAGCCCTCTTTCCCATGGAAGTCTATCTTCTCCGCCATGAGGCTCGACTCGAGAAAGCCCTCGAAAGGATCGGCCGTCTCCGTGACGAGGTGGTCCCGGTGATTCGGGCCTATGATCCGCATTACCTTCGAATGGCTGTGGAAGCGGAAAACATGGTGGCTTGCGGAGAGCTGTTTCTCCGCGCGGCACTCGCCCGAACCGAAAGTCGAGGCTCCCACTTGAGGGAAGACTTTCCGAACACCGACAACGTCAACTGGCTGAAGTGGATCCTCCTCAGGCAGGAGCAGGGAGAGGTGAAGGTCTCCCTGGAAGAGATCCCTATGGAGGGCTACCCGATGCAGCCCGAACGAAAGGTGTATCTGCACCCCATCATGGAGGCCTTGCAGAGAGCGGGGGGCTGAGACGACCCATGGGAATCCGCTGGATAGACACGGAAAGGTGCAATGGTTGCGGACACTGCGAGACGATTTGCCCCGAGGACGTGATCCGCATGCATCCGGAGACCGAAAAGGCCGTGATCGCCTACCTTCGCGATTGCCAGTCCTGTTTCCTATGTGAGTTGGAGTGCCCCAACGGAGCCATCGTTGTCACACCTTACAGGGAGAGGAGAGCCGTCCTGCCGTGGTAGAATGATGCAACCAGACGGCGGAGACGATGAGGATAAACAGGGGTTGGAGGGGGAATGTTTCCGTTCTTTGTTTTTTTCCTGAGCGAAAGGAGTCCATGATGAAAACGAAACTTTTTGCACTCACGCTTGCCTTGGGCATCTTTACTCTTTGCTTTGGCTCGCATGCAACGGCAGGTCCGGAGACCCTGTCCATTTCCACCGGCTCCATGGGCGGGGGGTTTTACGCCATTGGTGGCGGAATGGCCGAGTACATCTCGAAACACGTTGAAGGCGTGCGCTGCACAGCCGTCACCTCGGGCGGCGTGGATGAGAACATCAATCGCCTGGACACGGGAAAGGCCGACATCGGTTTGGTGAGCACCGGGGATTCCAAGATGGCTTACAGCGGGCAGGCTCCCTATACCAAGAAATACGACAAGATGCGCAGCATGGGAATTCTGTTTGCCAACTGGGGAGAACCCTACACCTTGAAAAAGACCGGGATCAAAACCTACTTGGACTTGAAGGGGAAGAAAGTCTGCGGTGGCGCTCCGGGCGGCTCCATGCACAAGCTGTTTTCCGACTGGGTCAAGATCCACGGCCTGGATCCCGAAAAAGACATGGAAATGGTGTTTCTGCCCGGAAAGGCTGCGGTGGACGCCCTGAAGATGGGACGGATCGACGCCGCCATGGAGATTGCTGCCATTCCAACCCCGAATCTGACGGAGCTGAGCCTGACCCACGAGATCGAGATCATTCAATTCGCGCCGGGGTACCGTGAAAAGCTGCTGGAGCAAATGCCCAAGTATTTGGCCATGGAGATTCCGGCAGGGACGTACAAGGGCATCGACGAGGATGTCGAGACCGTGGGCATGGCCGCTCTCTGGGCCTGCAGGAAGGACCTGCCCGACGATCTGGTCTACAAGCTGGTGAAGTCCATATTCAGCGAGGAAGGCCTGGCCTATCTGGGCAAGGTCCACCCGGCCGGAAAAGGCATCAAACTGGAGAGAGCGACCCAATGGCATCCCATTCCCCTGCACCCTGGAGCGGAAAAGTTCTTCAAAGAGGCAGGGGTCCTGAAACCGTGATGAACCCGGACACTTTATCCCAATGAAGCAGAAGCCCTGTCTGCGCGAACAGGATACTGAAGGAGAAGTCGGCTTTATGGGCTCCAAGGCGGAGAACGACAAGACAGCCCCGCGCGAAGGGAGCGGCTCGAAGTCCGGTACCCGGAAGGTCTTTCAACGGGAATTTCACGGAGCCGGAAGACGTGCGGTCGATCTGGGAATGGCCCTGATCTCCATCCTCGTGCTGTACTGGACGGTCAACGTCATGGCCGACATCGTGATCAAGCGGGCCGTTTACCTCATGCTGACCCTCGGCATGTGCGCCGTTATGTATCCCTTTAGCAGGCGCCCCGCCTCGAGGATTGCGTTGACGGTGGACGCGGTCGTCATCGTGCTGACCGTCCTGGGGTCCCTCTACTACATGTACGACTACAACGCCCGCTTCATGAGGCTTGGGGTTCCCAGCCCATGGGACACCTTTTTTGGTGCCGTGATGATCCTCATCGGCCTGGACATCGGGCGACGGGTGATCGGGTGGGCCCTGACTCTGGTGGCCGCTTCGACGATTCTCTATGCGTATTTCGGGAATCACGTGCCGGGCATGTTCGGGCACCCGGGGTTCGGCCTGGAGACCATCGTAAGCCAGGTCTACTGTGGCCTGGAGGGGTACTACGGCATGGCCAGCAAGTTCATGATCCTCTATGTCGTACCCTTCGTCATCATGGGCGCTTTCCTTGAAATCACCGGTGCAGGGGATTTTTTTATCAACCTGGCCTTCTCCCTCACCAACCGCATGATGGGCGGGCCGGCCAAGGCGGCGGTCATCGGCAGTGCCTTGATGGGGTCCATCTCCGGCAGTGCGATCGCCAACGTCTCCTCTACGGGCGTGTTTACCATCCCCATGATGAAAAGGGTGGGATACAAGCCCAGCATCGCAGGCGCGATCGAGGCGGCGGCCTCCACGGGAGGGCAGATCATGCCCCCGATTATGGGGGCCGTCGCCTTCATCATGGTGGAATTCACGCAGATCCCCTACCTGGAAATCGTGACCGTGGCCACCATTCCCATTCTCCTCTACTTCATCACGGTCATTACGTTCATTCACTTCGAGGCCAAGCGGGAGGGCATCCGGCTGGATACGGAGACGAAGGTGGATCCTGCACTGGAGGTCATGAAAGGGGGATGGCATTTCTTCTTCTCCCTCATCCTCATCGTCGTGACCATGATCCTGGGATACTCTCCGGCCATGGCCGCCCTCGTGGGTATCGTCTCCCTGGTCCTCATTCACTCCATTCGAAGCCGCAGAATCGACATCCGCCTCATCTACCGGGGTCTGGTTCTGGGAGGAAGATACTCCCTCAGTATCGGGAGCATTGTGGCTTGCATCGGAATCATTCTTGCGCTGGTGGGGCTGACGGGGGTTGGACTCAAGGTGTCCTGGCTCCTTTCGGACCTCACGCACGGCATGGCCTTCCTGGCCATTCTGTTCGTGGGCCTGATTTCCATGGTCCTCGGCATGGGCCTTCCTGCAGGCCCGGCCTACATCGTCCTGGCCATTACGGCGGGGCCGGCCCTGACGGATATGGGGTTTTCCCTGCTCGTCGCGCACATGATTATGATCTGGTTCAGCATTGACTCGGAGATTACCCCGCCGGTGGGTCTGGCCTCCATTACGGCAGCGGCCGTTGCCAGGGCCGATCCCATGAAGACCATGTTTTCGGCGTTCAAGTTTGCAAAAGGGCTCTACATTCTGCCCTTCATGTTCTACTACCGGCCCGAGATCCTTCTCCAGGGGACCCCTGCCGCCATTGTCGAGACCGTCCTGTCCATCCTGCTTGGACTCATCGCATTTGCGGCTTTCTGGGACGGCTTCCTCTTCAGGAGCACCAACGCTGTGGAGCGCATTCTCCTGGTCCTTGCGGCAGCAGGGCTCCTTGTGCCGGGTTGGGGATGGAATGCTTCCGGTTTTCTGCTCTTCCTCGCCGTTGCTTTGCTGCAGAAAACGGGGTTGAGGAATGCGAACCAAGGGAACGATCGCGGGACGTCCGGGCAAGAGGCATGAGTCGCCTTGGTGATACGAAAGGGCCGTTCCTGAGGTCTTTCTGGAAGGTGCGGGCCGGTTGAGAAGCGCTTCAAAACCTCCGCACCCGGAGGTTTAAAATGTTTCGCTCGCCCATTCCCCGTCCCGCCGTGGCGGGACTGCGGGATTCGCGAGCGATATTCATGTAAGCAGGATACCTTATCGGTTGGGATTCCCCGCAGCTTGCCGCGGGGAGATTCAACATTCGCTCGAAGAGAAAGAGCCTGGCTCTTGGGCGAACCTGGGGGAAACATGCAGAAGGGCATACGAGACTGTCTGTCCCAACTCGAATCGTCCCAAAGGCTTTTGACCGTTGAGCGGGAGGTCGATCCGAGATTCGAAATCCCGGCCGTGATGCAGGCTGCTGAACGCAAAGGCAAAGCCGTCTTGTTCAACCGTGTCAAACACCCAGGCTATCGGGTCGTGAACAACGTGCTCGGCACCCGGAAAGCGGCGGCCCTCTTCCTGGGCACGGAGCGGGAGCAGGTCACCCGCGAGTGGATGCAACGAATGAAACAGCCGATCGTGCCTGTGGAGGTGTCCAGCTCTCCGGCCAAGGAGGTCGTTCAAACCGGAGACCGGGTCGACCTGGAGGAGCTTCCCATCGTCACCCATTGTGCCAGGGATGCCGGCGCCTTTATTACCGCGGGCATGGTGGTCGCCAGGGACCCTGAAACCGGGATCCGGAATGTTTCTGTCAACCGGATGCAGCTCAAGGGAAAAAGCAAGCTGGGAATCCGCATGATGCCGCCCCAGCATCTGGGCCTCATTCATGAAAAGTGTGAAATGAGGGGTGAAAACCTGGAGATCGCCGTGGCGATCGGGAACCACCCTTTCGACATCATGGCAGCAGCGACGTCTTTGCCTGCGGGGCAGGACGAGTTCTCCATGGCGGGCGCCCTGAGAAAGGAACCTCTCGAGCTGGTCAAGTGTGAGACCGTGGACCTGGAGGTTCCTGCTGTCGCGGAGATCGTCCTGGAAGGGGAGGTGCTCGCGGGGGTAAGGGAACCCGAGGGCCCCTTTGGGGACTTCATGCAGTATTACGTGCCCGTGATGGACAACCACGTTTTTCAGGTCAAAGCGATCACGCACCGAAAGAACGCCGTTTACCAGACCATTCAGGCCGGCTCCCTGGAGGACACCCATTACCTCGGCCTTTCCAGGGAGGCTGCGGTCCTGGAAGCGGCCTCGCGTGTAGCCGATGTCCGGGCGGTGAGCCTGGTCCCCACCATTCTGGGCTGCGCTGTTTCGATCCATAAAAAATCCGAGGCAGATGCAAAAAGCGTCCTTGAAGAGGCTTTTAAGGCCTATCGCTGGCTGAAGTATTGTGTGGTCGTCGATCATGATGTGAACGTTTTCGACATGAACGACGTCTGGTGGGCCATGAACACGCGGAGCAGGCCGGACAGAGGGCTGATGCTCAAAGAACAGGCTCCCGGTTTTCCCCGCGATGCCTTTCATCTCCATCAGTCCAAGCTGGGCATCGACGCCACTGCCCCCCTGAACCAGTGGCAGGAATTCGAACGGAAAACCGTTCCGGGCTCCGAGCACATCGCTCTTGAGGACTACCTTTTTCCGGGCGATGGCTGACCTGGAGTCCTCGAATGCAGGATGGATGCAAAGGGACAGCGATCGTGGAGAGAAGAAAAACCATATGCCATCTCTGCTCAGCCAGCCGCCCCATCGAGGTCGTCCTCGAAGACGGGAAGCTGGTGTCGGCGCACACCCAGCCTGGGGCCCCTGGCGAGTATCGATACTTCTGCCCCAAGCTGAAGGCCGCCTCCGACATTCTCTACTCCCCGGATCGGCTGAAGTCTCCCCTCGTTAAGGACACACACCGTGGCCGCCCTTACTGGCGGGAGATTTCCTGGGAAGCGGCACTGGAGAGAATGGCTGAAACCCTGAACGCCGTGCGCGCGCGTCACGGTGCCGAGGCCCTTTGCTGGATCACGGGAAACGTCCCGGACTACGGGATGCCATGGGATTATGCCAACCGTTTCATGAGCGTCTTCGGATCTCCCAATATCTTCGGGAACGGGTCTCTCTGCCACGCCGCCAGGGAAATAGCCCACGTCTTTACATACGGCGGCATGACGGCGCCGGACTACGCGCATTCCCGCTGCATTGTCGTCTGGGGAAAAAACGAGGCCGACACGAATCCGGCCGGCTACAACAGGATCCTCTCGGCCCGAAAAAACGGGGCCAAGCTCATCGTTATCGACACCGTAAAGACGAAGCTCGCCTCCATGGCCGACCTTTGGCTGCAGATCAAACCCGGAGGAGACGGGCTTCTGGCCATGGCGATGATTCAGGTCCTGATCGACGAGGCCTTGTACGATCGCGACTTCATCCGCCATTGGACCGTGGGATTCGAGAGACTGGAGCGCGAGGTGGCTCACCACACGCCTGAGAACGTGGCTCCTCTGATCTGGTTAAAACCGGAAGACATCCGGCGTGCGGCGAGGCTCTATGCTCAAACAAGACCGGCCAGCCTGATCGATGGAAACGGTCTGGACATGTATCTTTCCGTTGCCCAGACCATGCGTGCGATCTGCATCCTCAGGGCCTTGAGCGGAAACCTGGATCAAAGGGGCGGGGACCTGATTCCCACGAGTCTCCCGGTCCGCGATATCAAGCTCAAGGATCGTATTCCCAAGGACATTCAACCCATCAGCCATGCCTATCCCTTTTTCAGGCAGTATCACAAGGCCAGGGGAGATCAAACCCTCGGCTGCGTTGTAGACGCCATACTCGAGGAGAAGCCCTACCCTGTCAAGGCATTGGTCGTCCAGGGGATGAATCCGGCCGTTTCCCTGCCCAACGCCAACAGAGTCAGGGACGCCCTTGAGAAGATCGATTTCATGGTGGTGATCGACCCCCTCAAAACGCGAACAGCTCCGTTTGCGGATCTCCTTCTTCCGGCGACCACCCCCTTTGAAACCACGCAGCTCAACTTGAGGGGCATGTCGCCCTATTGTGTCATGCTGCAGAACCAGGTCGTCGAATGGGTCGGCAATGCCTGGCCGGACTGGAAGATCATCTTCGAGCTCGCAAAGGCGATGGGATTCAAAGAAGAGTTTCCCTGGATCACGGTGGAAGAGGCCATTGACCATCAGCTCGAGCCGACCGGGATCACGGTAAACCAACTCCGGGCCCATCCGGAGGGCTTGGCCTATGAGACCGTGCGCTACGAGAAGTACAAGGAGGAAGGCTTCCAAACACCGAGCGGGAAGGTGGAGCTGGTTTCAGAGCGCTACGAGGAACACGGGTATGCTTCCCTTCCCCGGTTCGAACCGGGCGCGGAGAACCGCATCAGTTTTTTTGAAATGAGAAAGGCCTATCCGTTCATCGGCATCAGCGGCGCCCGGTCCCGATGCTATGTGCACTCGCAGTTCAGGCACGTCCCCTCCCTGCTCCATCGCGAACCCGAGCCCTTTGTGGACATGCACCCGGAAGACGTCGAGGAACTCGGTCTCTGTGACCGGGAAAAGGTGAGGGTGGAATCCCCGAACGGTTGGATCCGAATGAAGGCGCGGATCTGGAACGGAGTTCGCAGGGGCACCGTGCGCATTGCCTGGGGCTGGGGCGAGTGGAATCCGGAATGGAGTATCAACAACCTGACGGACGATTCAGAGCACGATCCCGTGATCAGCACGACCTCGAACCGCAGTTTTTACTGCCGCATCGTGCGGGATGAAGGGGCTTCCTAGGGGGCCTTTCCCCCCCTGGTCGGGACTGGCAACAATGCCTTTGAGATGGGCACGCCGGCCCAGTTCAACGATGATGCGTAAGGCTTCTCCCTAAGAACGATATTCAATAACCCCTGCGCCGCATCCTGGTCTTGGGTCACCCACCGAGTAAGATAACCCGTTGCCACGGACTGATTCAGCCGGAGGCTTCGAGCATCCCCTTCTCGCGCAGGCGGCGGGATGGGCAGAAGGTCACGCTCACGGCGGGACTCGCGTCGATACGGCCAAATTGCGGAGGCCTCCATGGGGGGTTCCTCCACCTGATCCGGGACCACTCAGCCCGAGTGTGCGGGTAAAAATCGAGGAAAGCTCGACCAACCCCAGGGAAAGCCGTGCTTCGGGTGCAGGCATTGTCATGCACCCACGTACCAGAGCCGGCAGGTGCACACGTGCGAGTGAAGGCTGTGGGGTCCCCTTGATATGGGATCTCCCCATGCGCGATTGCCCGGAAGGGCCGCAGCCTTCGCTCGCGCATTCCCTGTCCCGCTTTTAGCGGGACTGCAGGGTTAGCAAGCGACATTCATGTGAGCGGAATGCTCTATCCTTTGAGGTTTTCCGCAGCTTGCTGCGGAGAGATTCAAAAAGAAAGAATCGACTATGAAACCCACCTCTGTTCAGGACCATCAGCATCCCACCCCATCGGATCGTCCGGATCCCGTTCCCTTTCGCCGCGGTATCCCCTCCATCCTGTTCCTGACCTCCATCTTCTTCTTAAACTTTATCTCCCGGATTATCTGGGCCCCTCTCATGCCCGCCATCGAAGTGGACCTGGGTATCGGGCACGGCGAGGCGGGATCCTTTTTTCTCCTCATTTCCCTGGGGTATTTCGTTACGCTACTGGGTTCGGGATTTCTCTCATCACGGGTGAAACACCAAAAGACGATCGCCCTGTCCTCCGTCCTTTTGGGATTTACCCTTCTGGGGGTTTCCCTTAGCCCCAGTTTGTGGTCGGTTCGCGTGGGTCTGATTGTTCTGGGCCTGGTTGCAGGATTCTACATCCCCTCCGGCATTGCCACGCTCACAGCCATGGTCCCCTCCAGGCACTGGGGAAAGGCCGTCGCTATTCATGAACTGGCGCCCAATGGGGGCTTACTGCTCGCCCCTCTCCTTTCCGAGGCGCTCATGGGACTCGTCTCCTGGCGAGGTATCCTGGCTCTGCTCGGGATTGCAGCCCTCGTCCTTGGATTCGCTTATGCTCGGTTCGGAAGGCATGGAAATTTCCCGGGAGAAGCGCCTAGCCTCGGATCCTTCCGGGTCCTTCTAAGGCATTCTTCCTTCTGGATCATGATGGTCCTCTTCGGATTGGGTGTCGGCGCGAGCATGGGGATCTACGCCATGCTGCCGCTTTATCTGGTGGTAGAGGCGGGGATGGAGCGGGGCTGGGCCAATCTGCTGGTCTCTCTCTCCCGGATCAGCGGCCTTGGGATGGCCTTTGTCTCGGGTTGGGCTACGGATCGTTTTGGCCCTAAACAAACCATGATCGTCATCTATTTCCTCACCGGGAGTACAACGCTTCTTCTAGGAGCGGTCCAAGGGTCGTGGCTGATCCTGATGGTCCTGCTTCAGCCCCTTCTTGCAGCGTGCTTCTTCCCGCCGGGCTTTGCGGCCCTTTCTTTGACATCGGCCCCTTCCGTTCGGAATGTCGCCGTCTCCCTGACCGTCCCCTTTTCCTTTCTCTTGGGAGGGGGAGCGATCCCAACACTCATTGGGGTTGCAGCCGAGGCAGGCTCCTTTTCCCTTGGAATCATCCTGGTAGGCGGGCTGATTATGGGAGGGAGCCTCTTGTCCGCGCGCTTGAAATTGCTGGGCAAAGCGACCGGGTAGGTTGAAAACGGTTCGTCGGGATTGGAATTGGATCCTGAGCGCAAAAGAAAAGGGGTTGCAAGCTTTGCAACCCCTTGGAATTTCATTGGTAGTCCCAACGGGACTCGAACCCGTGTCTTCGGCGTGAGAGGCCGATATCCTAGACCGCTAGACGATGGGACCCCGTCCTATGAAAGCCACGCCCGAAGGCGTGGTTTGTAAGCTTGGCTGGGGGACGAGGATTCGAACCTCGATTAACGGGGCCAGAACCCGTCGTATTGCCCTTATACGATCCCCCAACGAAATTTTAAGCTAACATTCCGCATCTGAAAGTCAAGGGAAAATTCCCCTCTATTGACTTGGTTTCAAGGGCTTGAGGCATGGAGGCTCAGGTACCGGTAACCTTCCAGCAGCGCACCTGGTGATCGGCGTCCACGGACACCATTTCGATTTTTCCCTCCTTGCACCGGTCCTCCACCAGGGGGCAGCGTCCCTGGAACTTGCACCCTGGCGGGGGCTCGTACGCACTGGGGACGTCCCCGCCCAGGGTGGCGGGCTCGGCCCGCTCGTCCGGGTCGGCCACGGGAACGGCCGAGAGCAGGGCCTGTGTGTACGGGTGGAGAGCGCGGTCGAACAAGGCATCGGCCGGGGCCACCTCCATGATGTGTCCCAGGTACATGACCGCGACCGTGTCGCTCATGTACCCGACCACGTTCAGGTCGTGGGAGATGAAGAGGTAGCTCAGGCCCAGCCGGGACTGGAGGCCTTCCAGGAGGTTGATGATCTGGGCCTGGATGGACACGTCCAGGGCGGAGATGGGCTCGTCGCAGATCACGAGGGAGGGCTCCACGCTGAGGGCCCGGGCCAGGCCCACCCGCTGGCGCTGCCCCCCGCTGAACTCGTGGGGGTACCGGTCGGCCGCCGACGGGGCGAGGCCCACCATGTGGAGGAGCTCCAGGACCCGGTCCTTCCTTTCCTGGGGGTGCTTCATACCTGTGATGCGAAGCCCCTCCTCAATGGTCTGGCTCACGGTCATGCGCGGGTTCAGGGATCCATAAGGGTCCTGGAAGATGATCTGCATCTCCCGGCGAAGCGGTTTCATCTCGTCCTGGGTGTACCCGCTGATCTCCTCGCCCCGGAACGCAATGCGTCCGGCATCCGGTTCCAGCAGCTTGAGGATCAATCGGCCCACCGTGGATTTACCGCACCCGCTCTCTCCGACCAGGCCCAGGGTTTTGCCCGGGGCCAGGGCCAGGTCCACGCCGTCCACAGCCTGGATGTGTCCGATGGGGCGCTGAAAAAAGCCGCGGCGCACCGGGAAGTGCTTGACCAGGCCCTGGACCTCGAGGACGGCGTTATTCGGGGAGGGCTGCGGGGTTTCCATGGTCATCCGTCCTTGTCCGGTTTCTTGAAGAGCACAGGGCAGCGGCTCAGGTGTCCGTCCCCCCAGTCGCACAGCTCGGGAAACGTCTTGCGGCAGGCGTTCTCCGCAATGGGGCAGCGCGGGTGAAACGGGCATCCCTCAGGCTTGTGGGCCGGATCGGGCACGGCGCCGGGCACGCTGTAGAGAGGCGACCCGCGGCGGGCCCGTGCCGGGAGGGAGGAGAGAAGCCCCTTGGTGTACGGGTGCCTGGGCTCGTGAAAGATGGCCCGGGCGCTTCCCTGCTCGGTGATCACCCCGGCGTACATGACGAAGATCCGGTCGGCGATTTGTGCAACCACGCCCAGGTCGTGGGTGATGTAGAGGAGCGACAACCCCTTCTGCTGCTGGATTTCCTGAAAGAGCTTCAGGATCTGGACCTGAATGGTCACGTCCAGGGCCGTGGTGGGCTCGTCCGCGATCAGGAGCTCCGGGCCGCAGGACAGGGCCATGGCGATCATGACGCGCTGGCGCTGCCCACCGCTCAGCTGGTGGGGGTAGTCCCGGAGGCGATCCCGGGGCGATGCAATGCCCACGTCGTGGAGGAGGGAAACGCACCGGTCCCTGGCTTCCTCATCCGAGATCTTTTTGTGGACCTGGATCGCCTCCCGGATCTGGTCGCCGATGGTGAAAACGGGATTCAGGGAGGTCATGGGCTCCTGGAACACCATGGAGATCCGGTTGCCCCGAACCTCCTGAAGGGCCTCTTCGTCCAGGTCCAGGAGGTCCAGGTCCTGGAATCGGACGCGCCCCTGGGTGATGCGGGCTGGGGGCACGGGCAGGATCCCGAGGATGGACAGGGCGGACACGGTCTTGCCGCACCCCGACTCCCCCACCACGCACACGGTCTCCCCGGGGCGCACGTCGTAGCTCACCCCCTCGAGCACGCGTGCGGTGGCTCGGCGGCCGCGAAACTCGACGTGAAGGTCCTCAATGGAAAGAAGCGGTTTCATCTTTCCCTCAGCTTGGGGTTCAGCGCATCGCGCAGGCCCTCCCCGAAGAGGTTGAACGAGAGCACCACGATGAGGATGGCCGTGCCGGGGATGAAGGTCAGCCACGGCGCGTCAAAGATGAACCGCTTGCCGTCCGACAGGATGTTCCCCCACGTGGCGTGGGGCGGAGGCACGCCAAAGCCCAGGAAGCTCAGGCCCGCCTCGGTGAGGATGGCCGTGGCAATGCCGATGGTGGCCGATACCAGCACCGGGGCCACGGCATTGGGGATCATGTGGCGGAAGATGATCCGCCAGTCGCTCACGCCCAGGGCCCGGGCCGCGGTCACAAAGTCCTGCTCCCGCAGGCTCAGGAACTCCGCCCGGACGAATCGCGCCGCCCCCATCCAGCTCGTGAGCCCGATCACGATCATGATGTTGTAGATGCTTGCCGGCAGGAGCGCCACCACCGTAAGGATGAGGAAGAAGCTCGGAAAGCAGAGCATGATGTCCACAAACCGCATGATCAGGGTGTCCATGGAAAGGGCCCGGCCAAGGAGAAGGCCGGAAGCCCCGGTCGGGTGTCGGCGTTTCGTGAGAAACCGGCGCCCTAACCAGGGGGCCATGAGGACCAGGTAGAAGAGGCCTGCGCCCATCAGGACCCAGCCCGCTCCGGTCAGGCCCGAGGCCAGCAGCCCCCCGCCAATAAGGAAGAGAATTGCCGCGGCCACCTGGTCCCTTCGGAGGCTCCGGTCCCCGAAGTACCCGGCCACCCCGCCCATGAAGATGCCGATGAGCACGGAGATGCCCACGGCCACGAAACCGACCGTGAGGGACACCCAGGCCCCCTGGAGCATACGGGCGAACACGTCGCGCCCCAGGTCGTCCGTGCCCATGAGGAAGATGCCCAGGTCCGGGGCTTCTTCCGGGGTGAGGGCTTCCGCAAGGGGAGAGGACATGGGGGGGCGGAGCTTCTCCTGAAGACGGATCTGGGCCGGGTCCAGGACCGGCTCCGTACCCGAGGTGAGCAACAGGCCTGCCACGGCCACGACAAAGAACACCACGAACACGGCCAGTCCGACCAGGGCGAGGCGGTTTTCGCTGAGGCGCTCCCAGGCCTCCTGAACGCGGCCCTGCCGCGGTGCGGACGGCGCCTGCTCCAGGGCATCGGCAGAGGGAGTCAATGTGGGTTTATGGGGCTCGGTCATGTCCCATCCCGTCTTGTCACGGGTTACAGTCGAATACGCGGATCCACCACCATGTAGAGCAGATCCGAGATGAACGTGCCTGCGAGCACGAGCACGGCGGATAGAAAGTTCACCGTGAGGATCACGGGGTAGTCGCGGGCCAGGATGGCCTCGTAGGCCATGCGGCCCATGCCCGGCCAGGAAAAAATGGACTCGATGATGACGGACCCGCCGATCAGCCCGGGCAGGATGAGCCCGAACATGGTCACGAACGGGAGCAGGGCGTTCCTGAGCGCGTGGCGGTAGTGGACCTGCTCCTCGGGAAGCCCCTTTGCGCGTGCCGTGCGCACGTAGTCCTGGCCTTCAACCTCGAGCATCTGGCTCCGCACGTACCGGCTCAGGATGGCGATGCCGCCCGTGGCCCCCAGGATCGAGGGCAGGAGCAGGTGCCACACCCGGTCCATGAGCATGCGGGGCAGGGTGGCGTCGGCCATGCCAAAGGTCTCCATTCCGATGACCGGCACGTGGAACCGGGTGACCACGAGAATGATCAGGATGTACGCAAAGAAGAACCCCGGGATGGAGATCAGGAGGTAGGCCAGGAAGGTGCTGGAGCGGTCGTAGATCCCGCCCCGCCGGATGGCGGATCGAATGCCCACGGGAAAGGACAGGGTCCAGGTGATCAGGGTCCCCACGATGAAGAGCGGCAGGCTGTTCAGAAACCGCTCCCAGATCTTTGCCAGGACGGGCCGGTTGTCCTTCCACGAGGCCAGGTCGCCGGAGAGGAGATTGCGGTAGAAGTAGAGGTACTGGGCGTGAAGGGGTTCGTCCAGGTGAAAGGCCTTGCGGAATCGCTCGACCATCTCGGGCGTGAACTTGGGGTTGAGCGGGTCCACCTGGGAGGGCTCGCCGGGTGCCAGGTGGATGATCAGGAAAGAGAGCACGGACACAAAGAACAGGGTGACGGTTTTTTGTACCACGCTTCTTCCGATGAACGACACCATGGGGGGCCCTCCCTACTGGCTTGTAAAGTCCGGCGCGTGGGGCAGCTTGACCCATCGATTGAAGTCGAACCGGTAACTTCCGGTACGCGTGGGTTGGATTTTGCGGTAGCGGACGTTGCCCTGGGCGTCCGTTTCCTGGATCACGATGCGCTTGTCGAGCACGGCCGTGGCCTTGCCCACGTAGAGGAACGTGTACGGCTGTTCTTGAGCGATAATTTCGTGCAGGCGATGGCAGAAAGTCACCTGCTGCGCGTGGTCGTACTCCTGGCGGATCTTTACGATCAGGTCGTCGGCCTCGGGGTTTTCGAACCCCACGAAGTTGAGCTCATTGGTATCGGTCTGGCTCGAATGCCAGATCTGAAAGAGGTCCGGATCAATGCCCATGCTCCAGCCCAGCACCAGGGCGTCGAAGTCGGCGCGGTCCACGCGTTCCTGAATGAACACGGACCACTCCAGGAGGTCCGTTCGCACGTCGATTCCCAGCCCGCGCCAAGCGTCCTGGGCCACAGCCAGGACGGCCTTTCGAAGATCATTGCCGCTGTTCGTGATCAGGGTGAACTGGAAGGGCTTGCCGTCTTTTTCCAGCCACCCGTCCTTGTTCCGCTGCCACCCCGCCTCCTCGAGGAGCCGGGCCGCGCCCTCCGGGTCATAGGGGAGGGGGGGGATTTCGTGATTGTAGAAGTCGGTCTGCTTGGCAAAGGGGCCGGTGATACGCTCGGCCTGCCCGTGGAGCACGTAGCGGATGATTTTTTCCACGTCCATGGCCATGCCCAGGGCCCTTCGTACGCGCGGGTCGTCGAACGGCTTCCGGCGCATGTTGTACCCGATGTACGTGTACCCGAAGGAGAGCGCTGAAAAGCTCTGAAAGCGCGGGTCGTCCTTGAGACGGTCCACCTGGTGAGGCTGCACGCCGTAGCTGTCCAGGGTGCCGGCGTAAAACTCCATCTCCTGGGTGAGGAGGTCCGGGATGATGCGGTAGACGTACCGCCTGTAGTTGGGCGGACCCTCCCAGTAGTCCTCGAAGCGCTCGAGGAGAATGTACTGGTCCGACCGCCACTCCTTGAACCGGAAGGGCCCGCACCCCACAGGGTCCCGGTTGAAGCGGCTCTGTCGCATGGTAAAGGACTTCGGGTCCTTGCCGAGGCGGAGGGCCTCCTGCCGCAGGGCGTCCTCGTTCAGGAGGTGCTCCGGGAGCACCCCCATGGCCCAGGTTTGGAGGGCCGGGGAGTAAAGGCGCTTGTACACCACGCGCACGGTCAGGGGGTCCACGACCTCCACCTCTTTGATTGGCTCGTAGTCCGCAGCCCGGGGCGACAGGTTGGCCGGGTTCATGATCGCCTCGTACGTGAACTTCACGTCCTGGGCGTCCAGCAGGTGCCCGTCGTGGAACTGCACACCGGGCCTCAGGTGAAACAGGATCACCGGGTTGTGCTCAACGGCGGGAAGGAGCTCGCGGCCGAGGCGCACCAAATCCGTGTTGGAGAGGGCTTCGCCTTGGGGAGACACGAGCTCGAGGAAGCTTTCGGCAGGGAAGGACGGAAAGTAGTCTTCCCCGAGGATCGTGGCCAGGTGATCGAACAGGTCCTGATCCACGCTGGCGAGCGTGAGCCGAATGCGGGCCGGCGCGTGGATGCGGACCTCGTGCCCCGGACTCTCCGCGTCCCTGGGGCGGGAGGGCACCATCTGGGTGCGCTCCTCAGGAGGGAGGGCCTCTACCTGCCGAATGTTGGCCAGGGCCTTCTGAACGTCTATTTCCAGGGGAATTTCGCCGTTTCGGGCCCGCTCGATCAGATCGGCCACCGCCTCGGCCCCGGTCCCGGCGGCGCCCGGAGGGGGCCTTTTCTCGTTCACATAGAACTGTGCGATTTCATAGATCTCCCAGGACTCGGCCAGGCGCCCTCGAAAGCTCAGGTCCCGGTCCCGGTCGATGAGACCTTCGAACACGAGGCCCGTAATGTCGCTGCTGGACGAGTCGGCCGGGAGAATGGGGTTCAGGAGGCTGGCGTCCCCGATGGACCCGTCAATGTACTCCTTCAGACGATGAGGGTTTCCCCGGGTCTGATCTTCGTAGCTCGGCACCCAGAAGTAGGATTGGAGCAAAAAGGCGATCAGGATCAGGGGTGCGAGTATGAGAATCCTTCGTGTGCTCATGAAACCCGGGAGTCGGTCGCAAGCTCCGATGGACAAGGGGTGAATGGTTGATGGAGTCGCAAAAGCCCGTGACCTAGAGATTTGCCTATAACGATTCCAATGGCTTATGCGTAGCCAACAGGCGGTCGAGCGGGTTTTTGCGAGACCGTCAATGGTTAGGAACCAGTGTAGCAGAAAACCGCAAGGATGCAATTGGGATTCCCGAAGGCCTGTGATAGGCTGCTGAGAGATCACGTCACAGGAGGGAGCATGTTCGAGGTCCTGGAAAGCACTGCGTTCGTTGCGAGGGAGAGCCGCTTCGTGCGCGTCGATGAGGCGGCATTGTCCGCGTTTGCCGGGCGGCTGGCCGATGCGTCCGTGCCGCTTCCTCCGTGGGACACGGTGCATCACTTCACAGGCGCGCCGGATCGGGTCACCGCCTACATCCTGGTCCTGGACACCGTCAACTTCTGCTTCTGGCCGCCGCCCGGAAAGAGGCGCTGGGAGGTGGAGATCCAGGGGCGCCGCGCGTCAGGGTACAACGCGCTGGCCCTGGCGCTCCGGCACGCCCTGGAGTCGGGGGCGCCTTTGACCGACGCCGGATTCCTGGCCGGCCTGACCGAGGAGCGCCTGCGCGGGTTGCTCGGCGGCCACGGGACGCTTCAGCTCATGGCGGAGCGCACCCGTTTCCTGCGCGAGCTCGGATGCGTGCTCGAGAGGGACTACCACGGGAAGGCGCACCGCCTCGTGGAGTCAACGCGGGGCTGGGCCGTGGACCTGGCCCGGCTCCTGGCACGAAAGCTCTCGTCTTTTCGGGACACGGCCGTGTACCGGGAGCGGGCCATCTACTTTTACAAGCGGGCTCAGATTGCAGCCGCAGACCTTCACGGGGCCCTCGAGGGCATGGCGTGGGGCCGTTTCAGGGACCTGGACCGTCTCACCGCGTTTGCCGATTACAAGCTCCCCCAGGTCCTGCGCGGATTGGGCATCCTGGTCTACGAGACTTCGCTCGCCGAACGGGTGGACCGGCAAGACGCGCTTGCGCCCGGAAGCCCGGAGGAGGTGGAGATCCGGGCGAACACCATCGTGGCGGTGGACCGCCTTCGGGAGGAAACAGGGAAGCGCGAACGCCTCCTTCGAGCCTTTGAGATTGATGGGCTCCTCTGGCACATGGGACAGGAGGAGACGTACCGGGACCGGCCCTATCATCGCACGCGCACCGTGTTCTACTGAAGATGGCCCGGAGACCCTCCGGATTTCGGTCCTTTGGTCTGTCGTACATCGCACCTCCTTGTTGAGCAAGGGATTTCACCCCCTGCACGATGAAGAACCCCCGTCCACCTGGACTGGAGGCGACGGCCTTGACAAGGCGCCTGCAACGGTGGGAAAATTTTAGAAAATTTTCAGGCCGCTTTGGTCGGTTTCCTTTGATTGTTTTTTGAAGGAGCGGGCCGGAAGGGACGTTGGAGCCGATTGCCATGGCGGAAGACCCCACGGGAAAAGAAGCGCCTGCACGGCACAGGGTTCTGGTGGTGGACGACGACCCGGGCATCTGCCGTCATCTGGCTGAGGCCATGAGGACCGAGGGCTACGACCCTTGCGTGTGCCATGATCCGGAGGAGGCCCTGGGAATGGCTCGTTCCGGGGCCTTTGGTCTGGTGTTCGTGGACATTCATCTTCCGGGCATGAGCGGGCTGGACGTGGCCTCCCGGCTCCGAGAGGAGGACCCGGAGCGCGAGGTCGTGTTCATCACGGGGTACGGCAGCTTCGACAGTGTGCTCCGGGCGATCAAGATCGGCGCCTACGACTACCTGAGAAAACCCTTTGATCTGAGCGAATTGAACCTCTGCCTTCGGCGGTATCAGGAGAGGCAGGAGCTCAAGGAGAAAGCGCGCTGGGCCGAGAGGCGGTACTTCGACCTGGTGCAGAACGTTCCTCTCCTCATCTGGGTGCTGGGGCGCGACCATGCATTGGAGTTCGTGAACGAGACGTGCAGGAGCATGCTGGGATTTGCCCCGGAGGAGGCGATCGGGAGGGAGGGTTGGTTCCTGGAGCGGATTCATCCATTGGATCGTGAGCGCATTCAGCGTGTCCTGGAGGACGGTTTCGAATCACCGGCTACTGCGTTCAGTGCCGAGTTCCGCCTCATGCATCGCAATGGCAGCACCATCCATGCCCTTCTCAAGTCCCTGCCCCAGGGCGGTCCTGAAGGCCCCGGCCGCCGCGACCGGCTCGAAGGCGTGGTGGTGGACATCACGGATCGGGTCCTGCTCGAGCAGGCCCTGGTGCAGCGCGAAAAGGTCAAGACCCTGGGGGCCGTTTCCGCAGAGGTGGCCCATGAGATTCGAAACCCCCTGGTTTCCATCGGGGGGTTTGCCCGGCGGCTCCAGGAGAAATGTCCCGAGATCCCCGAGGGGGAGATCATCCTGAACGAGTCTCGCAGGCTGGAGCGAATCCTGGATCGCATTCGGGATTACCTGAAGCCCGTGGAGATCCGCGCGCAACCCTGCTCTGTCAACGAGGCGATCCGTGCGTGCGCCGAGATCCTGGAGCGCGAGGGAGGAGAGCATCGGGCCGCCCTGACGCTGGATCTGGACGAGTCGATCCCTCCGGTTCATGCCGATCCGGATGTTCTGACCGAGATGCTGATCAACCTCGTTCGAAGAGCGTTGGCGGCTATGGAGGAGGGGGACGCGCTATCCCTGCAAAGCTCGGAGAGCGTTCAGAACGTTCAGATCATCCTGAGGGGCCGGATTCCGGGAAAGAAGTTCGGGAACTTCGAGGAACTGCTGCTCCCGTTCGATGAAGGCGGAGAGGGCCTGGGGCTTCCTCTCAGCTACAAGATGTTGCGCCACATGGGAGGGCTTCTGAGCTGCGAGCGGGTCGGGGACGAGGTCGTGTTCACGGTCTCGCTTCCCAAGTGGGAAGCCTCTGCGGAGTTACAGACCGGCGAGGCGGGCGAGCCGCCGGTCTCCTGACGCATCGCCGTCTCGTGGCTTTCGCCTTTGCCGTGCAGCGCTCCGCAGGGAACGCCGCACGGCTCAGATGGAAGGGGTGAGGACCCCGAAACGTCTACGTGCCCATTTCCCAGGACGAGAGGTACTTTTCCTGCTCCGGCGTCAGGCGGTCGATGGAGATGCCCATGGACGCCAGCTTGAGCCGGGCGATCTCCCGGTCAATCTCCTTGGGCACGGGGTAAACCTGCTTTTTCAGGCTGTCGTGATTCGTGGCCATGTGCTCTGCGGAAAGGGCCTGGTTGGCAAAGCTCATGTCCATCACGCTGGAGGGGTGCCCTTCGGCGGCCGCCAGGTTGATGAGCCGGCCTTCCCCCAGCACGTAGATCCGCTTTCCGTCCTTCAGGGTGAACTCCTCCACAAACGGGCGAATTTCCCTCCGGTCCGTTGCGGCTTCCTTGAGCCCGGGCAGGTCCAGCTCCACGTCGAAGTGACCCGAGTTGGCCACGATGGCGCCGTCCTTCATGGTCAGGAAGTGCTCCTTGCGGATCACATTGATATCCCCGGTCAGGGTGCAGAAGAAATCGCCCAGGGGGGCCGCTTCCGCAATGGGCATGACCGGATAGCCGTCCATGACGGCTTCCAGGGCCCGGAGGGGCTCCACCTCGCAGATGACCACGTGGGCTCCGTGCCCCTTGGCGCGCATGGCCACACCCCGGCCGCACCACCCGTAGCCGCTCACCACAAAGGTGCTCCCGGCCAGCAGGCGGTTGGTGGCGCGGAGGATGCCGTCCACCGTGCTCTGCCCGGTTCCGTAACGGTTGTCGAACAGGTGCTTGGTGTCCGCATCGTTCACTGAGATGATCGGGAACTGAAGCACGCCGTCCCGCTCCATGCTCCGCAATCGGATCACGCCGGTGGTGGTCTCCTCGGTCCCACCGAGCACCCCTTGCAGCAGCTCTCGTCGTTCCTCCCCGGAAAGCTCCTTGGCCCAGGCCGCCACGCCCGGGTCCAGTTCGTTCCATTTTTCCAGGGCGATGAAGTGAAGCGAACTCACCAGGTCGGCCCCGTCGTCCATGGTCAGATGGGGACGGTGCTTGAGCGCGGAAAGGATGTGGTCGTAGTAGGTGGCGTGATCCTCCCCCTTGATGGCGAACACGGGGATCTCGTCATCCGCCACCAGGGCTGCGGCCACGTCGTCCTGGGTGGAGAGGGGGTTGGATGCACAGGCCGTCACGCTTGCACCGCCCGCCTTGAGCGTACGGAGCAGGAGACCGGTTTCCGTGGTGATGTGGAGGCACGCGGAGACCCGAAGCCCTTCCAGGGGCTTCTCTCGGGTAAAGCGCTCCCGAATCGTCGCGAGCACGGGTGCGCTCATGCCGGCCCACTCGATGCGAAGGCGCCCTTGGGATGCCAGGTTGATGTCGCGAATGTCGTAGTCCATGGGTTTCCTCTCTAAATTATAAATGATCTAGAGTGATCTAAAGTGATCTAGAGGCGCTGGCTTCGCAAAACGCACAATTTCTGCGTTGCGCTCCATCCCTCGTCATTGCGACGTACGATAGAAGTACGACTCATTCCTCGGGATGAACGCGCCTTGAACTTGCACGTTTTTCTTTGCCATCACAAATCAGGTGATTGTTTTGGGTCCATCAGATTCAAATCAAAGGAGCGCTGAAACCGCCGTTACTTCACGGCGCGTTTCAAGTCCTCCACCAGGTCCGTCTTCTCCCAGGTGAGCTCCGGCAATTCCCGGCCGAAGTGTCCGTAGTTGCTCGTCTTTCGGTAGATCGGTCTCAGGAGGTCCAGGCGCTCGATAATCGCGGCCGGCCGGAGGTCAAACTGTTTCCGGACGACTTGAGTCAACTCGCGGCTGGGCATCACTCCCGTACCGTAGGCACCCACCGTGACGGAGACCGGTTCGGCCCGGCCGATGGTGTAGGCGATCTGGACCTCGCATTTCTCGGCCAGTCCGGCGGCGACGATGTTCTTCACGATGTACCGGCACATGTAGGAAGCGCTCCGATCCACCTTGGAGGGGTCCTTGCCCGAAAAGGCGCCGCCCCCGTGGTAGCCGAAGCCGCCATAGGTGTCCATGATGATCTTACGGCCGGTCAGGCCGCAGTCGCCCATGGGACCGCCGACCACGAACCGGCCGGTGGTGTTGATGAAGATCTCGGTGGCCTTGGTCAGCATGCTCTCCGGTATGACCTTCTTGATCACCTCTTCGATGATCGCCTCCCGGAGCGTGTCGTAATCCACGTCAGGGCTGTGCTGGGCCGCGATCACCACCGTGTGCGCGTGGATGGGTTTTCCGTCCACATACTCCACCGTGACCTGGGATTTTCCGTCCGGACGCAGCCAGGGCAGCTTTCCGGACTTGCGTACATGGGCCAGACGTTGGGTCAACCCGTGGGCGAGATAAAGGGGCATGGGCATCAGGGTGGGGGTGTCCTTGCACGCGTACCCGAACATCAGGCCCTGGTCGCCGGCGCCCTGCTCCTTGAACATGCCTTCCCCGTTCACGCCCATGGCGATATCCGGGGACTGTTTATCGATGGAAGAGAGCACCGCGCAGGTCTCCCAGTCAAAGCCCATGGACGAGTTCTTGTACCCGATATCCCGAATCGTGGACCGCACCACGTCGGGCATGTCCACGTAGGCCGAGGAAGTGATCTCGCCGGCAATGATGGCCATGCCCGTGGTGACCAGGGTCTCGCAGGCTACGCGGGAGTGTTCGTCCTGCTCGAGGAGCGCGTCCAGGATGCGGTCGGAGATCTGGTCCGCCACCTTGTCCGGGTGGCCCTCGGTTACGGACTCGGATGTAAACAGGAAGTTTTCGGTTTTCATGAGATCCTCCTTTCCAGGATCGTGAGATATACGCCGGTTGCCCGCCTCGTGCGCTCCGGTTTCGTCAGTCAGGTGAGGGACCCGGTTGATCCGTGGGTCCTTCGCGCGGGGTGTCGGGACGTTTTCGAGACCGGGTTACGACGTTTCGCTTCTCAGAATACAGTTGTCAATGAGCCGGGCCTTGCCCACCTGAACGGCCAGGGCAAGGAGGGCCTCGTTTTCAATGGTCTCCAGTTCCTCCAGGGTGTTCGGATCGCAGAGGCGCACGTAGTCGATTCGAGTAAAGGGACGGCTCTGTATCTCCTTTTCCACGGCTTCGCGAAGGGTCGCCGCATTGCGCTCGCCCTGGGTCATCATATCCCGGGCCAGGGTCAGAGACCGGCTCAGGGAAAGGGCCGACTCCCGTTCCTCGACCGAGAGATAGCTGTTTCGGGAGCTCATGGCAAGGCCGTCGGGTTCCCGGACCGTGGGGACGCCGATGATCTCGATATCCATGTTCAGATCGCGGACCATGCGGCTGATCACGGCAAGCTGCTGATAATCCTTCTGTCCGAAAACGGCCAGATGTGGCTTGACCATGTGAAAGAGCTTGGCCACCACCGTGGTGACCCCGTCGAAGTGCCCGGGACGCGAGAGGCCGCACAAGTGCCGTGTGAGGTGTCGAACGCGGACCTCGGTCTGGTATCCCTCCGGGTACATGTCCTCGGCGGACGGGACGAAGACGCAGTCCACGCCGACATCCCGGGCCTTGGCCAGGTCCCCGTCCAGGTCTCGGGGATAGGCGGTCAGGTCTTCCCCTTCCCCGAACTGGGTAGGGTTCACGAACAGACTCACCACTATGGTGTCCGAATACCTGCGGGCCACGCGCATGAGTTCCAGGTGACCTTCGTGGAAAAACCCCATGGTGGGGACCAGACCCACGGTGTGCCCGGCCATGCGAATGCTCTCGCTGAGGACCTGCATCTCTTCGACGGTTTCGATCCGCTGCACGCTCGCCTTCCCTTCCGGTCAGCCTCCTGTGGTTCTCCTGCGCCGGCGCTTTCCGCCTTCTTCAATCCACGCTTTTGATCGGCACGTAGTACTGGGTGCCGGATTTCATGTCCAGGATGCGGTCCACAAGATCTTCGAAGTCTTCGGGAACATGGACGAAATCAATCTCCGTTGCGTTGACCACCAGAAGCGGTGCTTCCGTGTAATGGAAGAAGAAGTCGTTGAAGGAGCGATTGATCTCCTCCAGGTATTTCATGCTCACACCCCGCTCGAACTTGCGGCCCCTCTTTCGAATCCGCTCCATCAGGACAGGGGTCTGCGCCTGGAGGAAGATGACCAGATCGGGCGGAGGAACCCGGCTTCTCAGGTGCCGGTAGATCTGGTCGTAAAGCCAGAACTCCCTTTCATCCAGGTTGGTACGGGCGAAAATCCGGTCCTTGTCGAACAGGTAGTCCGTGATCAGGAGCCGGTTGAAGAGGCCGATCTGCCCGGCCTCCAGGGCATGCTGATAACGCCGCAGGAGAAAAAAGATCTGGGTCTGGAAGCCGTACTTTTTCGGGTTGCGGTAGAACTCAACCAGGAACGGATTTTCCTCCACGTCCTCGAGCAGGGTTTCAGCGTCGAGCCGCTCAGAAAGCTTGCGTGCCAGACTGGTTTTCCCGACCCCCAAGGGGCCTTCGATGACGATATGGTGATGGGGGATGTCGTGCATCGTTTGCATGATCCGTTTCCGGTCTCGTTTTCCTCGCGCGCGGCGTTGGGCCAAAACAGGACCCGGCATTATTTCCAGAAAAATCCCAATCTCTTATCACTCACCGTGGCCTTTGTCAAGGATCGCTCGGGTCCGGCCGTCTCTCCCTCGCACAGGGTGAAGAAGCTTCGCTTGCGCATTTTTCTCCCATTTTTAGGATATCCGTTTACCGTGGCAGCACGCGGCTTAGACGAAGAAAGTCCTCTATGCCGAGGGTTTCCGCCCTGCTCCCCGGGTCGATTCCCCCGTCGTGCAGGGCCTGGATCACGTCCGTCTTGGAGCAGTCGGGAAAGGAGGTGAGCAGGGCGTTTTGTACGGTCTTTCGCCGGTGGGCAAAGGCCGCTCGCACGACGCTGCGAAACCAGGTCTCGTCTTCGGCCCGTTCCGGAAAGGGGCGCTCGAAGTCCAGCCTCACCACCGCCGAGTCCACCCGGGGGATTGGGCGAAAGGACTCCCTCCCGACGCGAAGGAGGCGGGACACCGTGGCGTGGTATCCTACGAGGACGGTCAGGGCGCCGTACGTCCGGGACCCCGGCTGGGCGGTCAGGCGATCCGCCACCTCCTTCTGGAACATCAGGACGGCGGCGCGAAAAATCCGGCGATGCTCGATGAGTCGCTCCAGGACGGGGGTGCTGATGTTGTAAGGGAGGTTCCCGATGGCGAGCCACTTCCCGGTGGAGGCGGGTTCGAGGGACGTGAAGTCGAAGGTCAGAATGTCCTTTGTGACCAGCGTGACGTTTTCCACCCCTCGGGAGGCCAGGGATTCCTCAAGGAGCGCTGCCAGGTCGCGGTCCTTTTCTACGGCGAGCACATGATCCACCCGGCGGGCCAGGAGCAGGGTGAGGGCCCCCCGGCCGGGACCGATTTCCAGGACCCGATCCGCGGAGGTGAGACTCGCACGGTCCAGGATACGGCGAATCACACTGCGGTCCGCCAGGAAGTGCTGGCCGAATTTTTTTCTCGCGCGTAGCATGGGCAAAGCGGTCAGGAGGACTTGCGCGAAAGCGCCTTGAAGGTCCTTCGGGCCTCTCGCCAGCGGGCGATGGCCTGGAAGGCTTTCAGGGAAATCGGGTAGGAGAGGGGGGCAATCGCCAGCCCCAGGATCAGCCCTCCCAGGAGAAAGGCCGCGATAATGGAGCCGCCCGCGCCCAGGATTTTCCCCACCACGACCATGCCCTCCTCTCCCCTCTCAATGGCCCCCATGACCGAAGAGAACCCGCGTGATTCCTCGGAAAGGCCCAGGATCGCTGCTCCGATCCGGTACGAAAAGTAGTACAGGAAGTACCAGTTCAACGGGTTGCTGACCCACGTCCCCACAGCGGCCGTGATCTTGCTGCCGCCGAACAGTATGGCCAGGAACACGGCCAGGGCGGTCTGGAACGGCATCACGGGCAGCATGCCGGAAAACACCCCCAGCGCAATCCCCAGGGCGAGGTTCTGGGGGGTTCCTCGAAGGCGAATGAAGCGCCAGTAGTAGTATTTGAGCTGCCGTGTGAGTTTCATTTCAACCGTTGGGGTACAACTTTCCGTCGAACGTTCCCGGCATAGGGCGCTGCTCGCAGGGGACGTCTCATGAACCGGCCATGGGCTGCAGGTCTTCGACAGGATAGCGCGATCGGACGTCTGTGTCGAGATCTGCGCGCTCCCCATTCCGCATGCGAAGGCGTCCCGCCTCGGCAATCATGGCGCCGTTGTCCGTACAGTAACCGGGCCGGGGCCAAAAGGCCTGCATGCCCCTGGATTCGGCCTCCTTTCGAATCCGTTCTCTAAGGGCCCGGTTGCAGGCCACACCCCCGGCAGCCACCACCGCGTCCACGCGGTGTTCCTCGGCCGCCTGGAAGAGCTTGGCGGCAAGCACGTCGATCACCGCTTCCTGGAATGAAGCGGCGATGTCCTCCCTCTGCACGTTCGCCTGCTCCTCCGGGCTTTGGTTCCACCTCTGCGTGTACAGGCTCACGGCGGTCTTGAGGCCGCTGAAGCTGAAGTCCAGAGAGCCGGGAGATAGCATGGCCCGGGGAAAAGCGATTCGATCGCCCCGGCCGGAGGCGGCCAGCGATTCAATGATGGGGCCGCCCGGGTATCCGAGCCCGAGAATTTTGGCTATCTTGTCGAACGCCTCGCCCGCCGCGTCGTCCAGGGTCTGTCCCAGAACCCGGTACACACCCGGCCGTTCCACCAGGTAGAGGCTGGTGTGTCCCCCGGAAACGGTCAAGGTCACGAAGGGGAAGGATGGGGTCTCATCTTCCAGGAGGATGGAGAGGATGTGTCCTTCCAGGTGATTGACTCCCACCAGGGGGATTCCCCGGGCCCAGGCCAGCCCCCGGGCGTAATGCAGGCCCACCAGCAGGGACCCGATGAGCCCCGGTCCCACCGTAACGGCGATGCCGTCCAGGTCGGTCCAGGAAACACCGGCGGTGTCCATGGCCTTCTGCACCACGGGCACGATGTTGCGCACGTGCTCGCGGGACGCGAGCTCAGGCACTACACCCCCATACGGATGATGAAGACGAATCTGGGAATTGATCACGCTGGAGAGCACGCGCCGGTCGCTCGTGACAACGGCGGCGGAGGTGTCATCGCAGGAGGTATCTATGCCGAGAATGATCATATGCCGGTGAGGGGACTGAGTTCCGTTATCGCTTCAGCTTTCGTTTCAACTTACTCCATTTTCCCTCTTCCAGGACTTCCATGAGAATGACCGAAATGTTGTCTCCTCCTCCGCCGCGATTCGCCTCGTCGATCAGGATATCGACCTTCCGCTCCAGGGATGTGGAAAAGTCGTCGAGAACCGTATGGATCGCCCGTTCGCTCATGTAGTTGGTCAGCCCGTCCGAGCAAATCATCAGGATGTCCCCGGTCTCGGGGCGAATGGGCGTGAGGTACACATCGACCTTCTTGAACTGCCCCATGACTCGTGTGAGCATATTTTTCATACGGGAGTGCGTGGATTCGAGGGGGTCCGTGAGGCCCATAGCCTTTTGCTCCGCTTCCACCGAGTGGTCCTGGGAGACCTGGATGAGCCTCCCGCGGTCGAAGAGATAGGTCCGGCTGTCTCCCACATTGGCGGACCAAAGGCAGGTGTCGTCCACCAGGAGGGCGGTGATGGTCGACCCCATGCGGTGATACTCCGGCTTTTTCTGGGCCTCATGAATGATGATGTTCGTGAGCGATATGGAATTGATCAGGTGCTTGGCTCTGTCCGAGATGTCCTTGTCAATGGGCTCCAGGAACGAGGGCGACTTGTTTGCCTTCACCTTCCGCCAGTAATCGGCCATGGTTTCCACGACCATGCGACTCGCCACATCGCCGGCCTTGTGCCCGCCCATGCCGTCGGCAACGATGAAAAGACCCAACTCCGGCTCCAAGAGAACGCTGTCCTCGTTGACTTTTCTCCTGAGCCCCACATGCGATTTTCCTGCCGCCCGAACGTTCATGGCCTTTTCTTGGTTCTTGCCGGCTCCCTATCCCACGGATCCCCGATTTCACATCCAGGATCTCAAATCTGATTGAGTCGTAAAAAATGCCCGTGACCTATAGAGTTGCCTCTAACGATTCCAATGCCATACGTGTAGCCAACAGGCGGTACCCCTTTGTCCCTGAATCCTTACTCCTGTCCTTGAGATTGCTTCTTCGCCTGGACCGCCTCCAATCGGGCCAGGACCTGGTTGAGGTGATTGGAAAGATGGCCGGCGTCCTGGTAGCGCTTGTCCACGTCCTTTTCCAGCGCCTTGTCGATGATTTTCTCAACGACCGCAGGGATCCGCGGGTTGATCGATCGCGGCGAGGGGTGTGCCTCGCGGGCGATGTGGTACATGAGCGAGGTCATGTCATCCCCGCGGAACGGTTTCTCTCCGGTGAGGAGCTCGAAGAGCACGACCCCGAGAGAGAAGATGTCCGAGCGGCCGTCTACTTTCTTGCCGGCGACCTGCTCGGGGGACATGTAGGAGGGAGTCCCCAGGACGACACCCGTTTTGGTCTTGGAGCTGGAAGTGATGCGGGCGATGCCGAAGTCCGTCACCTTGACGGAGTTTGTACCGTCTAACTGCATGATATTGGCCGGCTTGATGTCGCGATGCACGATCCCTTTCCCGTGGGCGTAGCTCAAGGCATCCGCCACCTGTGCCACCATGTCGAGGCTTTCCTTGAGAGGCAGCCGTTTGTCCTGCTTAACAACCCCTTCTAGATCGTGCCCTTCCAGGAACTCCATGGCGATGTAGGCCAGATCGTGCTCTTCTCCTGCGTCGTAAATGGTGACGATATTCGGGTGGGTGAGGAGTCCTGCGGACTCCGCTTCTCGAAAGAACCGTTCCTTCATCTCATCCAGGAGATCCTCGTCGAAGTCGGACAGCCGGACCGTTTTGATGGCCACGGTCCGGTGAATCTTGGGATCCTCGCCTTTGTAAACCACGCCCATAGCCCCCCGGCCCAGTTCACCGGTCACCTCGTAGCGTCCCAGGGTGGGCTTGGTGTCCATGTCCGTGAGGGTGGCGCCGATATCCCCGGGATGGGAACCCGCACCGGCACCGAAGATCATGGTAGCCTCGGCGCCCTTGAGGCGGGGGATGCGCTCATCCAGGTCCTTGAAGTTTTTCCCGTCCTCAATGATCCGTTTATAGGTCGCCAGGGCCTTGGAGAACTGCCTTTTGCGCTCGAAGTCCAGCCCGAGGTTGTAGAGTAGATCCTTTGATCCTTCCTCCTCCAGCGGTATGCTGCGGAACTTCTCCAGCGCAAGGTCCAGCATGCCCTGTTGCTGGAACGACAGGCCGAGCATCTTGTTGGTTTCCACGGAGTCGGCCTCGACTTTCTCCTTGGTTTTTTCCGTAATGAAAAACCGCTTGGACACTACCAGGATGTATCCCGTGACGAGAAGGAGGAGGGGGGGAGTGATTCGAAGCCAGACATTTTGGGTGTAGAAGAGCGCGATCCCGACCACGGTGTATCCCACGAGCAGACCCAGTGTGGTCACTGCACCCATGCCTGCGTGTAACCGGGGGAGCAAAAGAGTCAGGAACAGCCCGAAGAACAGGAGGACGCCGAACTCGGCCATGCCGATCCAGGAGGGTCGGGAGAAGAACCGGTTGTTCAGGATGTTGGACACGGCATTGGCCACCACCTCCACACCGGGGAGCTGTCCGGAGATGGGCGTGACGAACCGCGCCGCAATCCCGGGAGCCGTGGGCCCGATGAGGACGATTTTGTCTCGAAAAAGGGGCGTTCGGATCTCGTTTTTATACACCTTGCTGAAGGGCGTGCGGTGGTAGGTCACGTTGGGCCCCTCGTTCCAGTTGATCAGAGTGGCCATTTGATCGTCGCGGACCGGGACGAACACCGAGTTGGACGGGGTCACCCGGAGTTGAATGCCCTGCCCCAGGATCACCGTGATGTCCTCGTTCGACAGCCCTTTGTAGGCCTTGACAATGGCCATGGGGAAGGAAGGGAAGAACGTTTTCTTCAGGTATCCGATGACATGGACCTGGTCGCGGATGGAGCCGTCGATATCCGGAAAAAGGTTCAGGTGTCCCACGCCCGCCGAGGCTTCCGCGAATGTGGGGAGCAGGGGTTTGACTTTGTCGAGCCAGATCAGGGATTGCATAGCCCAGCGGTCGTCAGTCCCCCGGACAATACGATAGCTGTTTTTCTCCATGAACGGGAGGGGCTGCTGGTCCCGGCCCTGGCTCTGGGTGTCGAAGTATATCGGCAGGACGACGTTTCCGGCCTCCTTCATGGCTTCGTAGAGCTTCCGGTCGTTGTCCAGGCGGTCCACCGCGTTCGAAAGCTCCTGGTAGAACGCGAGTCCCGGTCCCTGCTGGGCCAGTCCGAGGGACTCGAATTTCTGCCTGAGCCCTTCGACCGCTTGCAACCCTTCGGTCTGCTCGGGTTCCGGGAAAAGGATGTTCATGGCGATGACGCGCGCCCCGGCCATGGCAAGGTTGTGTACTCCCTGGGCCAGGATGTCCCGTGGCCAGGGAAAACGGCCGAGCTCGGAGAGGTCGTCGTCCGTGATGGCGACGATCTCGATGTCCGGATTTCGTTCCGACGGGGCGGCCAGCTTGGCGCGGAAATCGAACGCTTTTCTCTCGATCCCGTCGGTGAAATCCAGAGTCCCGGTCACTGTGATGAACACGAAGAAGGCCGTGACAAAGACACCGACCAGCCAATCTGGAAGGCTTCGTTTGGTGATCATGGATCCTCCATCCGCTCCGGTTGTTTCATAGAGGAATCGTCCCCGAAGGAGATTCGTTCCTTTATCAGTACAGTGAAAGCCCCTTGAACGTCTTTTTCCTGAGGGTCCGGCTAAGGGATGCACACAAGCGGACGCAACCGCTCCAACGTTCGGGTCCCGATGCCGTGTACGGTCAGGAGGTCCGCTTCACTCTCGAAACCGTTCATTCGGTTTCTTTGTGCCGCAATGGAACGGGCAAGGGACGGTCCCACACCGGGAAGGGCCGTGAGTTCTTCGGTGGATACGCAGTTGACCGGGACGGGCATGCCGAGGGTCAACCGGTTGAACGCATTCATGGATTCCCTCAGCATCCGAAGTTCCCCGTCGCGGATTTGAAAAACGACCCGGGTCCCGGGGGCCAGAGGGCGCGTGTCGAGGTCCTCGGCCTCGGAACGGGTTCGAGAATCGGCGCCGGTGCGAGAGAGTAGGGCGGCCGCCTCGACCGGCTGTTCGCAGAAGCCGTAAACACCGGGCCACGGCACGTCGCCGGCTGCTTCCACATAGAGGGGCGTGTCGCACACCGGTGAATGAGCGGCGGGCGCATCAACGACCCCACGGGACGATCCGATGGCCAGCAGTACGAGCAGCAGGGCCAGGATCGGCCCCGTACGGTTATCCCTCCTCGATGTCTTCATCTTCCAGGCCAAATGCCTTGTGGAGCACGCGGACGGCGAGCTCGGTGTACTTCTCTTCGATCACGCAGGAAACCTTGATCTCGGATGTGCTGATCATCATCACATTGATATTTTCCGCAGCCAGCGTTTCGAACATCTTCATGGCCACGCCGGCATGCGTTCGCATGCCCACCCCAATCACGGACACCTTGGCGATATCTTCGTCTCCCAGAACCTTTTCCGCCTGGATGTCCCCGGCCACCCTACTGACGAGCTTCATGGTTTTGTAGAAATCGGACTTGGGCACGGTGAAGGTCAGGTCCGTGATTCCGTCCTCACTGGTGTTCTGTACGATCATGTCCACGACCACGCCGGACTCGAACACGGGTTTGAAGATACGGGCTGCGACGCCGGGCAGATCCGGCACTTTCTTGATCGTGATCCGGGCTTCGTTCTTATTGTATGCGACGCCGGAGACCAGCACCTTTTCCATGTCCTTTGATTCCGCGACAACCATGGTTCCTTTCTCCTTCGTGAATGTGGAGCGAACGTGAATGGGCACGTTGAACTTCTTGGCGAACTCGACCGCGCGGATCTCGAGCACCTTGGCGCCGAGGCTGGCCATTTCGAGCATCTCCTCGTAGGAGATGGTCTCCATTTTCTTGGCTTTGGGACAGATGTTGGGATCCGTGGTATAGACCCCGTCCACATCGGTAAAGATCTCGCACACGTCGGCCTGGAGCGCCGCGGCCAGGGCTACGGCGGTCGTATCCGAGCCCCCCCGGCCCAGGGTGGTGATGTTCCCTCTCTCGTCCAATCCCTGAAAACCGGCTACGGCCACGATTCGGCCCTTGCCCAGCTCTTCCAGGATCCTGTGCGTGTCGATTTCCTGAATTTTTGCTTTCCCGTACAGGCGGTTCGTGTGGATCGCCGCCTGGAACGCCAGGAGGGACCGGGCATCGTATCCCAGGGAGTTTACGGCCATGGCGAAGAGCGCCACGCTGACCTGTTCCCCCGTGGCCATGAGCACGTCGAGCTCTCGGGGGTCCGGGTCGTCGGTCATCTGATGGGCGAGTTGAATCAGGTAGTCCGTTTGTCCGGCCATGGCGGAGAGGACCACGAGCATGCGGTGTCCTTCCCTGTGCTTTTCCAGGACCCGCTGGGCCACGTTGCGTATCCGGTCGATGTCTCCAACCGATGTGCCTCCATACTTTTGAATGATCAGTGCCATGCTGTTCCTTATCCGCGATGAACAGGAGGTGAATCTCCAATACATCAAAGGCGGTTCGTTCGCCTGAATGTGGATGCCAGGGTTTCTAGGACGGCTTGAGCCCTCGCGTGGACGCCTGAGAAATCAATCCGCCTTTGCGTTTCCCCGGTGATGGTCAGGGTCACCGACAAGGCCCATTCCGGAAGGGCCTGGGGGCAGCGATCCGCCCACTCGACCACAGAGACCCCGTCACCATACAGGTACTCGTCGAGTCCCGCCAGGAGGATATCGTCCACGTGTTCGAGCCGGTACAGGTCCAGGTGGAAGAATCGGACCCTTCCCTCGTAATCGTTCACCAGGGCGAACGAGGGGCTGGTGATCACGGTGCCCTCGGCTACGCCCAGGCCGGTTCCCACACCCTTGGCGAACCGTGTCTTCCCGCTTCCCAGGGCACCTTCCAGGCCGACCACATCCCCTGCCTTGAGCAGGGAGCCCAGGGCCCGGCCTAGGAGAATGGTCTCTTCCTCCGAGGTGGTTGAATATGTTACATTTCTTTTCATCAAAGGACAATCAGTAAATCGCAGATCCGGCTTCACTCACTCCACGCGGGCGCCGGGAGCGCCGGAATCGGCCTGTTCCAGGATTACGAAGGCTGTGCCGTACTCCTTTTCATCGGAGAGACTGAGGTGCATCCCGGTGATGCACCGGTCTCGGCAGTGGTCCAGGGCACGCCCGTAAACGCGAAGCCCGGGACGTCCCCCGGGGTGATGAAAGACCTCGATGTCCTTCCACAGGATACCCTGGCGCATGCCGAGTCCGATGGCCTTGGAAAAGGCCTCCTTTGCCGCGAACCGAAGGGCAAAAGCCGACGCGGGCCGGGGCCGGGAAGAGCATAGGGCGCGTTCGCCGACGGTAAAGACGCGTTGAAGGAAGCGCTCTCCCCATCGGTCGAGCATCCGCTCCACGCGGGGAATGTGTACGAGGTCCACTCCGATACCGTACACCATGGACGCTAAAACCCCTTCACCCGGTCGATCATCTCCCTCACGGCGCAGTCCATACCTACCAGCACGGCACGCGATACAATAGCGTGTCCGATGCTGTATTCGGTGATGCTCGAGAGGCCGGCGAATCGCTTGATGTTCGTGTAGTTCAGCCCATGACCGGCGCTGATCTCGAGCTCCAGGGCCGATGCCGTTTCCACGGCACGGGCGATGCGTTTGAACTGCTCTTCCGCTTCGGCCTCGGATGCGGCCTCGGCGTAATGGCCCGTGTGGATCTCCACGATGTCCCCTCCTGCCGCACGGGAGGCTTCGATCTGGGAGGGCTCGGGGTCCACGAAGAAGCTCACCAGAATGCCCTTTTCCTTGACGCGCTGCACCACGTTCCGGTATCGGTCCGGGTCTCCCGCCACGTCGAGGCCTCCCTCGGTGGTCAACTCCTGGCGGCGCTCCGGGACAAGGGTGATCAGGTCGGGGAGGATTTCGCGGGCGATGTCGATCATTTCATCGACTGCGGCCATTTCCAGGTTCAGCCGTGTCTTCACGGTTTGACGAAGCAGCCTTACATCCCGATCATGAATGTGGCGCCGGTCCTCGCGGAGATGGCAGATGATGCCGTCCGCCCCAGCCAGTTCGGCAATTCCAGCTGCGAGCACGGGATCGGGTTCGTCAATGCCTCTGGCTTCCCGAACGGTGGCCACATGATCCACATTGACTGCCAGGCGTACCATGGTTTTCCTCCTCCCTTCTCTCTTGCGCCGCCGGCTTGAAATCGACGGCTGTTGCGCAGTGCGGCGCATCCTGCGCGTACAGCCGCACTCCCCCGACCGCAAGACTCGAAGCCCGCGGCGAGGGGGGGAAGCATCCGGGATTTCTTACGGGACGTTGTCGATCAGGGCGAGAAGTCGTTCCTGTGCTTTCTGCATCCGGTCGGCCTCCTCTTCGGAGCGTTCGTGATCGTATCCCAGGAGGTGCAGGAGTCCGTGGATCAGCAGCCGGAACACGGTCTCGAAGAGGGTTTCGCCGCATTCCTCGGCTTCGCGCATCGCCGTGTCCACCGAGATCACGATATCCCCCAGCATGCCCTTCAGCTCACCCTCCTGAGGAGCCTCCGACATGGGAAAGGCCAGGACGTTGGTGGGGCCTTCTTTACCAAGGTACCTTCGGTTCAACTGCGCGATGTGCTCGTCGCCGGTCAGGAGAATGCTGAGCTCCCCCTCACGACAGCCCAAGTCGTCTAAGGCTTTCTTCAGTCCGTTTCGAATCGTCCGGTTTTCGAGCCCCGGGATCGTCTTCGGGGCGCTGATCTGAATGTCCATTCTTCGCCTTTTTCTCCACCCGCGGTTCCCCCGCCTCGGGGTACTGAATGCGCTGATGGAAAATTCCCCCAAGCGTTTTATTGAACCCTTTGGCAATCTCGTGGAGGTCCTTCAGCGTGAGCTCGCACTCGTCCAGCTGCCCGTCGGAGAAGGCCTTGTTGATCATCTTGTGGACCGTGCCCTGAATGCGGGAAGGGGTCGGATCGCGCAGGGATCGGGAAGCCGCTTCCACCATATCGGCCAGCATGACGAGTCCGGCCTCCTTGGTTTGGGGCTTGGGGCCGGGATACCGGAAGTCTTCCTGCTTGATGCTGGACGCCTTTGCCGTGCGGGTTTCCGCCCTCTCTTTGGCTTTCTGGTAGAAGTAGGTGATCAGACTGGTCCCGTGGTGCTGTTGGATGGTGTCGATGATTTCTCTGCCCAGGTGATGCTTTTGGGCCAGCTCCACGCCGTCCTTGACGTGAGCGGTCAAAATGAGGCTGCTCATGGAGGGGGCGAGTTTTTCGTGCTTGTTCTCCACGCCCTGCTGGTTCTCCACGAAGTAGAGCGGCTTTTTCATCTTGCCAATATCGTGATAGTAAGCGCAGACCTTGGCCAGAAGGGGGTTGGCGCCCACGGCCTGGGCTGTGGCTTCGACGAGGTTGCTCACGATCACGCTGTGGTGATACGTACCCGGGGCCTGTACCAGGAGCTCTCGAAGGAGGGGTTGATCCAGGCTCGCGAGCTCGAGGAGCTTAATGTCCGTGGTGTAGCCGAAAGACATTTCCACCAGGGGAAGCAGGCCTGTTGCAATGATGGCGGTGAGCATTCCTCCGGCGAACCCGGCGCAGAGGGCGATGATGGACTCCATGGAGTAAAGCGAACCGTAGATCATTTCCATGGCCATGGCCAGGGTCATGTTGGCCAGACTCAGCATGAGCCCTGCCTTGATGAGGGTCCCTCTTTCCGTGCAGCGGCGGACTCCGTATGCCGCCACCAGGCTCCCCAGGAAGAAGTAGATGAAGAACGCGACCTCCCCGCCGCAGATCAGGGAAGCGAGTACGGACACGACCAGAGCAAAGCTCGTGGCCGGGGCCAGGCCCTGAAAAATGGAAAGGAGCATTCCTCCGCAGGCTACGGGCATGGCATAGAGGAGGGCCCTGGAGGTGAGGAAGGGAAATCCCCTGGCGATCTCGTCGGCCACGAATCGGTAGGCCCAGGCAAAGAGGAAGAGCACCACGAGGGTGACGGCGTTGAAAAGAAGGTCGCGCCGGTCTTCCCTGACCACCTTGAGCCCCCGGTATCCCACCACGTACATGATGGCGAAAAAGAGACCGATCAGGAGGGTCATCGCCGGAATGCGCCCAAGCAGATCCAGGCGGTCCCTTGAGCGGAACTCGCCTGCGAGCTTTTGGAGGTGATCGGACTCGATACGTTCCCCCTCCCGCACGAGCATCTCGCCTTTCTTGATCTTGAAGTAGGAAGGTTTGACCTCGCTTCGGGCGGCCTCCTTACGAAGCTCGGATTCCCGCTGGTTGAAGGTGACGTTCGGCTGGAGCAAGTAGCGGGCCGTTTCGATGACGGCTTGGGCATCCGCCCGTGATCCGGTCTTTTCCTCAATGGCGTCGGCCTGGTTTTCCACGTAGGACAGGGCGCTCTCCAGGTCGTAGAACCGGTCGAGGTCGGAGACGGGGATTCCCTGTTGGGTGTAAAGGTCGTGCAGGATGACACCGCCTTTTTCAGCCTGAGCCAGGAGCCGGTCCGGATTGCCCACCACCCCTCGGCTCAGAATGGAGGTCGCAAGCATGATGACGGACTGCTCGACCCCGGCGGAAAACTCGCTGTTGAAAAGCAAGTCAAAGAGCGCCTCGTCCGGAGGAAGATCCAGAATGGCGAAGAACTCCTCTCGAAACGCCACCACCTCCTCTGCGGACGGCGGGGGAGGGGCCTGGTCCCGGGACATCATGGGCTCCAGCGCTTGATCGGAAAACAGCTCGGCATGGCGTTCACGTCCGAACGTGAAGGCGGCTTTTACACGCGAGACCAGGTCCGATGCGGACCGGTCGAAATCGTAGACGGCCAAGGCCTTTTTGGCGGCCTCTTCACGACTGCGTTCGGTTTGATCCTGGTCCTCGATCAGGAAGTCGTGGCTGGCCTTGATCCCGGTCTCGGCCACGTCGCCGATTCTGTAATCCGGGCCCTGGGTAAGGATGTTGGGGAAGAGGCAAACGGAGAAGAGGACGCTCATGAGGACCAGCAAAAGCCACTTGAGGCGCTCCACGTTCAGCCAGGGGAGGCGTTGTCGGTCGATACGGGCCTTTTTGCGAACGTTTTCTTTGTCTCCCCTTGAACCTTTTTTCGCGGTATTATCAGCCTTTTTAGTAAAAGACTTATTTATTTCTTTATCGTTCATAGCGTCCGGAGCCTTTTTCGAGGCGGAATCCGCGCGAACCCCGAATCAGGTTTTCGCTCGTTCTTGATCCGCCTTTTCATAGGCGTCGATGATCTCCTGCACAAGGGGGTGCCGGATCACGTCCTCCCGGCCGAAGTAGAGAAATCGAATGCCCTCGACTCCGTCCAGGATCCTGTTGGCCTCGATAAGCCCGGACGTGGTCCCGTTCGGCAGGTCCGTCTGGGTGATGTCTCCCGTGATGACGGCCTTGGAGCTGAAGCCGAGCCGGGTCAGGAACATCTTCATCTGATCGGTTGTAGCGTTTTGTGCCTCGTCGAGAATCACGAAGGAGTCATTCAGCGTACGCCCTCGCATGAAGGCCAACGGGGCCACCTCGATCACACCTCGCTGGATCAGGGCGGAGGCGTCTTCAAAGTCCATCATGTCGTGCAGGGCATCGTACAAGGGCCGGAGGTAGGGGTTCACCTTCTCGTACAGGTCTCCGGGCAGAAATCCCAACCGCTCTCCGGCCTCGACAGCGGGCCTGGCCAGGACGACGCGTTTGATCTCCTTCCTGGCCAGAGCGGCAACGGCCATGGACATGGCCAGGTACGTTTTCCCTGTCCCTGCCGGACCGATGCCGAACACAATATCGTATCTTCTTATGCTGTCAATATATTCTTTTTGATGGACGGTTTTCGGTGTGATCACCCGCTTGCTGGAGGGGATGTAGACCCGGTCCAGGAAGATCCGTTTCAGGTCCGCGGAAGGATCCCCGCTCAGGATGCGGATCGCATACTCCACATCACTGTCGTACACCGGATAGTCGTTCTGCATGAGGGCGTAAAGTTGGGACAGAACCGAGGCCGCCAGCTCGATTTCCCAGTCCCTTCCCTGGAGAAGGAACTCGTTTCCCCGCACGTTGACGGACAGACCGATCCTCTCTTCCAGCCTTTTGAGGTTCTTGTTGTGCTCTCCGCAGAGCATCACCACGTGGCTGGGATCATCGAAGCTCAGTTTCCTGGTTTGGATCGCTTCCGGACTCGCGTTCTTTTTCCCCAATCGCTCCCTCGAGAACCAGCGGTCCCCATTTCCCGGGTTGCCGCGATGAAACACCCCTTTACCCATGGGCTGTTTTTCCCGGGAGCTGCACGACCGCCTCAGCGCAGCCAAAAGCATACCACCGTTCCTTTATGGATGCAATGAGACCAAGACAGGAGACGGGGGGAGGGGGTTCGGTTCATCCCGGCCGCCGGGCCGGATGAACATCCTGCAGCGCAAGAATGCTTGTGCAGGCTTCCTGCATCAAAGGAGGGCCTGCATGGCCTGCTCGATCTGGGCCTTGGGCAGGGCCCCGACAAGCCGGTTGGCCTCGCGGCCGCCCTGGATGAGGAGCAGTGTGGGAATGCTCTGAATTCCGTACCGTTGCGCGGTAGCCGGGTTTTCGTCCACGTTGAGCTTGGCGATTTTAAACCGTCCCTGATAGTCCCGGGCCAGCTCTTCCACCACCGGCCCGACCATTCGGCAGGGACCGCACCACGGGGCCCAGCAGTCCACGAGCACGGGCACTGGCGATGCAAGGACCTCCTGCTGGAAGGTGGCGTCCGAAACGGCCATGGGCCGGCTTTCCCCTGCCCCCAACGGGGTCCGGCACCTTCCGCATACCGGGCGGTCTTTCAGACGGCTGCGGGGCACGCGGTTCCTGGTCCCGCATTGGGCGCACTGAAGAATGACGGATTCCTGATTCATGTTTCCCTCTTCAGGGTTTTATTGGCGTTAAATGGCCTTTTATACTGCTTTTATGCACTTAAAGGATCGAGTTACATCGAATCCCTGTAGATAAAATAGTAGGCGCCGTCATTGACGTCCACCGTGAGGTTACCACCACGGGATTCCGCATACACCACCCACCCGGGCTTTTCCTCGCTGCAGCACTCCACCTGGGGGGAGAACGCCCCGGTTTTCCGATCGAACCAAGCCATGAGCATGGGCGAGTTCAGGCGATCACGGACCGCACGATTGGCCAGCTCACGGGCCTTTTCAAAGCCGATTTCCCCATCTTCGTTCACGGACAAGCGGTTGGGCAGCATGTCGTTGGTTACATCGGTACACGCTTTCATGAAACGTCCTTCCTTTCTTTGTATACGCATTCTGCGCATAACCCCCTATTCCCTAGTACGATAATCATGATTGTCCGGGCTGCAATGGGCGCGCTGGCCGATCCCCCCTGCATTCTGTTGGAGCATTTAAGGCTCGGGGCCGGGACCCCACCAAGGGTTCCAAAATAGATCTGCACCGGATCTAATGATACAGTTCGCATAGGAAAAGGTAGCGAAAAAGGAAAGGGAAAAAATCTCCGACACGTTCCATCCCCGTCTCCGGACCTGCCCAGGGGGGCCGCCACCTTATTCGGGTCGTGGAAAGCTATGGAGAGTTAGGATTTTGTGCTGAATATATCAGAAATAAAGGTCCATTTTGACATGAAGTGACTAAGCTTGGGTGGCGAGAGAGAGCTCACATGGGCGATTGGCCTCCTATGAGTCTAGCACCTCTCGAACTTTATAGGCCAGCTCTTGCATGGTAAAGGGCTTTTGAATGAAGTGGATGCCCGGCTCCACCACCCCGTACTCGGCGATCACGTTGGCGGTATACCCGGACATGTACAGGGTCTTGATGCCGGGGTGGATTTGCGTCACGCGACTCTCGAGTTCCCTGCCGTCCATGGAGGGCATGACCACATCGGTGAGAAGGAGGTGGATCCCATCGGGGTGACTCTCGGCGAGTTGCAGGGCCTCTTCTGGTCCGCACCCGGCCAGGACCTGGTAGCCATGGCGTTCCAGTATCTCTTTCGCAAGGAGGAGGATCTGCTGCTCGTCCTCTGCGATGAGCACGGTCTCCGTCCCCCTCGAAACCGGCTGCTCCAGCTTTTTACGGGGCTTCTCAATGGTCCCTGCAAACCGTGGGAAGAGAAGCTCAAAGGTTGTTCCTTTTCCCGGCTCGCTGTGAGCGGAAATGAACCCCTTGTTCTGCCTGACGATACCGTACACCGTGGCCAGGCCCAGCCCGGTTCCCTTCTCCTTCTCCTTGGTGGTGAAAAAGGGCTCGAAAACGAGCTCCAGGGTCTCGGCGTCCATGCCCACTCCCGTGTCGATAAAGTCCAGTCCCACATACTCCCCGGGGTCGGCGTGGGGGGGGGTGCGGTCATCGGTGCGCTCAATGGTGATATTGCCGGTTTGGATGGTGATGGTGCCGTTCCCTGAAATGGCATCGCGTGCGTTGACCGCGAGGTTGGCCAGGATTTGATCGATCTGCGAGGGGTCGATTCGGATGTTCCAGACATTGTCTGCGGGGAGGAATGTGATTCGAATGTTTTCCCCGATGAGCCGTTCAA